>Ga0102934_1001046_pt1 | contig 19183 bp, 12 predicted proteins | sample SalPonR2_A_D1_MG_FD_78175 | JGI IMG/M metagenome (GOLD analysis project Ga0102934, IMG submission 78175) | Salt pond soil microbial communities from South San Francisco under conditions of wetland restoration - Salt Pond MetaG R2_A_D1_MG | ecosystem: Environmental > Aquatic > Marine > Intertidal... | reverse complement strand
GAGGAAAAGTACGACTGTGTAATATCAATTTCTACCATAGAGCATGTGGGGCTCGGGGGATACAGAGACCCATTAAGCGAGAACGGAGACAGCATAGCTGTTCAAAAATTGCTGGCATCTTTAAAGAAGGGGGGACAGCTGATAATATCCGTTCCCTTCGGTAAGCATACTATAGAGAGGAAGATGCGTATATATAACCGCGAAAAATTATCCCAATTGGTTCCTCATATTGAAATGGAGAGGTTTTTCTTCAAACCGGACAGATATGCAAACTGGACTGAAACTTCGTGGCATGAAATAAATGAGCTCGAGTATGAAGATTATTATAAGCTCTCGCCGGCACAGGGGTTGGCTGTAGTAAGCGCGAGGAAGCCTTAAATACAAATAAAAAATCCCGCATAAGAAGGGGGCCATGACTAGAAAAAAGAGAATATTATTTGTATGCGTAAACATGGAAAAATTTGTTGAAGAAGACCTCAATATTCTCAAAAGAAACTATGAAGTAAAAGAAATAAGGATCAACAAAAGGATCGGCAAAAGCCCACAATTAATCATCACAGCTTTGAAATTAGTCATATATATACTCTGGGCGGATCTTTCTTTCTGCTGGTTCGCGAATATAAACGCTTATCTGGCCGTTTTGATTTCAAAAGTTCTTGGGAAAAAAACTGTCGTAGTGGCAGGCGGTTTTGATGTTGTTTCTCTGCCCGAAATCGATTATGGACTTATAAGGCACAAAAAAGCGGTGGGGAGGGTAAAGTTTGTGCTCAACAACGCTTCTCTTATATTACCCTTCAGCAATCACAGTAAAGAGGAAATATTAAAGATATCAAACCCCGTAAAGATCAAAACTCTATTTCTGGGTGTAGATACCGAAAAGTACCGCCCGGGAAATAAAAAGAGGATAGTAACTACAATAGGGAATGTGAAAACAACGACATTGAAGAGAAAAGGCCTGGAGACATTCGTAAGAACCTCCGCCAGAATGCCTGAAGTAAAATTCTATCTTATAGGAAAACAGGTGGACGAAAGCGCCGTTTCTTTTCTGAAATCTCTGTCCGGCAATAACTTAACCCTTACGGATTATCTCGAACAGAAAGATCTGATAAATATCCTGAGACAGACAAGCGTCTATCTTCAGGTTTCAGCGCATGAAGGATTCGGTCTCGCGCTGGCTGAATCGATGTCCTGCGGGTGCATCCCGGTAGTAACAAAAAGAGGCTCAATACCCGAAGTGGTTGGTGATGAGGGAATATATGTACCCTTTGATGATGTCACTTCAACTGTGTCTGCTGTAAAAAAAGCTCTGAAAATCGATTCCGAAGAATTGAACCCCCGCGGGAGAATCATCAGAAATTTTCCTATAGTAGATAGAGAGAAAAAATTAATAAAAATAATCGACGAATTATAGGTTGAACTCTTCAGTTCAAACTGAAACATTACTGAGGGAAAGGGGGCACACGGAAGTGCCTGCTGAAAAAATATGCCATATCTCCTCGGTTCACAACGCTTTAGATCCGCGAATTTTCTTCAAAGAATGCTCGAGCCTCGCCCGGAAGTATCAGGTCAGCTATATCGCGCGGCACAACAAAGAGGAATCAATAAACAATGTCCGTATTATCCCCTTCCCGGCTTTAAAACCGAGGTTCTTCAGGGTCATATTTTCACCGGCTGTTATGTTTTTTTACGCCCGCAGGGAAAGAGCGGCAGTTTATCATTTTCACGATCCGGAATTATTAATAATCGCTCCTGTCCTTAAATTTTTTCTCGGCTGTAAGACAATCTACGATGTGCATGAAGATTATTACACCAGTATAAGGGGAAAAAGGTATCTTTGCCCGTGCCTGTCGAAAATAATCTCCTCCATATATAGAAAGATCGAAAGATTCTTCGCCCGCACGATTTTCGACGAGGTTATTATCGCCGAAAAATACTACAGAGAATTCATTCCAAATTCCGTTGAAATACTGAACTACCCTCTTAAACGAGATTACCCTGAAAAAAGTTGCTCAAGAGAAACTGAAAGAATACGATTGCTTTACACCGGAAATGTGTCAATCAGCCGGGGGGCATTAATCTGCGCCAACATAACGAATTTCGTAAAAAACTGCGAAGTAACCTTCGTCGGTAAATGCAAAAAAAATGTAGCGGAAGAAATATATAATACGGCTAATGCCCAGGAAAATATTAAAATTACGGGCATAGACAAATTCATCCGCGCGGATCTAATAGATAAATTCTACAAAAAAGGGGGATACCACGCGGGGCTTGCAATATTCCCATACTCCGATCATTATTTTAAAAAAGAGCTTACAAAATTCTTCGAATACATGGGAGCGGGATTACCGATTATCGCTTCAGATTTCCCGGTCTGGAAAAAACTGATAGAAGACAACGAATGCGGAGTATGCGTTGACCCCGGTGATGCAGGGCAGATAGAAAACGCTGTTAAATATATTTTCGGTCATCCGGAGGCGGCAGAAAGAATGGGAGAGAACGGAAAGAGGGCTATAGATAAAAAATACAGATGGGAGAAAGAAGAAAGGAAGCTTTTTGAATTATATGAAAACCTGCTGCGCCCGGTTCAATGAAAGCGGGATATCTCCCTGGTCCGGCAGATTGCTCGAGACAACACAGGCTGATTAATAAGGGCCTTTTCAAGCCGGCCGCAGCAGTGAACAATTTATGTGCTGAGGGCGATACAGATTGACAAAGGGGCAGCATTTATTGTGTAATGAACTGGTGATTTGACGTATTTACTGCTTTCCGGTTACAAGGACTGTAAATGAAATAACAGGCCGTATTTTGAAAGGGAAACATGTCAGAAAAAGAATTTAATTTTTTGGATATTTTACTCGCAATCACAAAACATATAAAATTTATCTTTTTTACTACTCTGGTCATCAGCATTATTGCCATTATTTATAGTCTCGCGGCGACCAAATACTGGAAATCTTCCGCTTCAATAATTCCAGTAAAGGGAGAAAGCGCCTTTAATGTATCAGACTACCTCGGAATGCAGAGCAGTTTCCTCGACATCAGCCTGCAGCCCGAAAGCGCTGAATTGATTATGATAATGAGAAGCCGTGATTTCAGCGAAGATGTTGTCGATAAATTCAATTTAGTAGACTATTTTGACATTTCATCTGAGGACAGCCTGGTTTCTATCGAGGAGGCCGTATCAGGATTAAGGGAAAAAACGCTCGATCTATCGCTTAATGATGAAACCGGTTTGGTTACGATAGCCATAGAGACGAAAGACAAATTTCTGTCGGCTAAAATAGCGAATTATTACTGGGAGCATCTCGACCGCTATAATAGAAAGCAAAAGATGACCAAGGGTCGTGAAAAGCGGATATTCTTAAAGAAGCGGGTTGCCGATCTTGAAGAAACGATAGATTCTCTCCTCCTTTCAATAAAAAAGTTCCAGGATGAAAACCAGGTTTTTGACATCGACAGCCAAACAACTAAGCTGGTAAGCCTTTATTCTGATTTAATTTCTGAGAAGCTTAGAAACAGTATAGCCCTGGAATTGAGCAAAAAATTTGTGAAAAGTGATCTGCCTGAATTAAAACGCCTTAAATACAAAAACTCAATACTTTCCGAAAAGATCTCCGGGCTTAAACATCTGAAAAAGAAAGACTCTGAATTTGTTTTAAGCCTGTCCGAAATACCTGACCTACAGATGGAATACTCGCAATTAAAGTTGAACCTGCTTATTAACAAAAAGGTGTACGAGTTTTTGTACCCCCAATACGAATCAGCCAAAATCGAAGAAACCAGAGATCTGCCTACTATAAATATAGTAGACAGAGCAGTGCCTGCCGGCAGGCGCTCAAAACCCAGGAGAACCATTATCGTCATATCCGCTTTTCTGGCGGCGTTGATCCTGTCGGTCGGATATTCTCTGCTTGTAGAACTTGCAGGAAACTATATGCGCAATCCCGTAAATCAAAATAAATGGAACTCTATTAAATCCCTGATATTTAAAAATGACCCTGAATAAGAAACAAATCATAGATTCAATCGGGTTCAGCGCGATCCTGTTATTTACAATTTGCCTGATAACAGAACCGGTATACTGCTCGATTTTTATCCTTCCCCTCCTGTTTTATCTGAGCCTGAAGGCTCTAGTATCAAGAAGGTGGTTTTTTTATATATTGATCTCCATTTTCACCCTCCTGCCTCAGGCAGACAGATACAACCTCCTTCCTTATCTGTCGACCACATTCGTCTTTTTTCTTCTGGCAATAAGCTTGATATATTTGCTGGTCGACCTCAGATACAAACACTCCTGTTTAATTATGATTATATTCGCGGTAATAGTCGTTCTTCAGGGAATAAGGGGCAAACTTTACAACTACGACAATTATCAGATTGTTAGCGGTGCTGTAAAATTGCTTTTCTACCCTGTCGGGTTCTTTTTTGCGGTCTCTCTATTTAAAGACAAAAAATCCAACGCGGCTTTCTTAAAATCACTGTTCCCCCTATTTATAATTATCGGTGTAATTATTTCATTTCAAATAATCGGATACCATTTATTTCTGACCCGCGGCGCCAGAGTAGCCTCAAGGCAAACTAATATCCTGCTCGTCAGCTTGATCTCAGCGCTGAGCCTGCTCTATTTCTTTAAACTGAATTCAATAAAAAAAATCGCTCTCGTCGCTATCTCCATACTATATATATCCGCGATCTTTCTCACCATGCAAAGGTCTCTGTTCGTCGCAGTTATAATATCTCTGCTGCTTTTCATGTCATTATGCCTCAAAACTGCCAGGAAAAAGACGAAAACGGTTATTACCTTTATAATCATCATAGCTGTTCTTGCCGCTTCGATCTTTATGATCGCTCCCAGCTTCTCGCTTAACAGGGATATCTCTTCGAGAAGCAGCGAAGCTATAGATAAGGGCCTGGAAACTCCCAGTTTACAAATCAGATTTTTCTTTTTTCTAAAAGTCTATAATATAATCAAAAAAAATGTTCTATTCGGGCAGGGGGTCGGAGATACTGTCGTTCTGCCCTTTTCAAACCAGAGGTTAAAATCGTTCGTTGATAACAGCTACCTTGTACTGATATGGAAACTTGGCCTGACAGGTTTTCTGGTCTTCGCCTCTATATTCTTCCTGTTTATAAAAAAGGCTTTCTACATCATAAAAAATTCAAAAAACCGATTATATGTAACAGTTTCCATAGCTTTGCTCTGTACAATCATAGGTCATTCAGTAACAGGGCTGGCCTGTGCTATAATGAGTCACTATCATTTTAATTTTATATGGGGAGCGTTTATCGGTATTATCTATTATCTTTATGACGAGGTTTACGTTCAAGCCGGCAATTGACGTCTCGAATAAATTTACTTTAACCCCGCTCTCATTCTCTTTTTGCGACATGAGGCAACTTTTAGCTTTTCAGTTTCTCTATTCACTGCTAATATAAAGTCCGAAGAGTTTAGATGAAAGGTCGGTAAATTGAAGAAGAATGAAATCAGAGTAGCTATGGGACAGATCAATCCCACGGTGGGTGATTTTTCCGGCAATCTTGAGAAAATAAGGGAAATGACAGAAACCGCCCGTGGTTCCGGCGCTCAAATAATCGTCTTTCCGGAACTGTGCATTTGCGGCTTTCCCCCTGAAGACCTTCTCTTCAAAAAGCATTTCATCGGGGAATGCAAAAAGTATGTGAGTAAGGCCGCCGCTTACTCTGAAGGGATAGCACTCGTTGTAGGCGCTCCTGAACTTTCGGGTTCACGCGGAGATAAAAAACTGTATAATTGCGCCTATATCTTGCTGAACGGCAAAATAGCCGCCAGGTACAGGAAGATAAACCTGCCGAATTACGGCGTCTTCGATGAAAAGAGATATTTTTCCCCTGGGAATAAAGCGGTTGTGGCCAGCTCGGGAAAACTGAATATCGGGCTGACTCTCTGCGAGGATATCTGGGTTGAAGACGGGCCGGCATTTGTCGAATCAAAGGAACTTTCCGCTAATATCATAATAAATCTTTCCGCCTCGCCTTATACAGAGAACAAATGCCGGGACAGGGAAAAACTCTTACGCAGAAGAGCGAAGAAGACCGGCGCCCTTCTCTGCTTCGTGAACACGGTCGGCGGTCAGGATGAGCTCGTATTTGACGGAACGAGCTTGATAGCTGACCAGGACGGCAGAACAGTAGCGCGCGCCAGACCTTTTGAAGAAGATCTTGTCATAGCTGACGTGGAAATAACCCCAAAGAAGAAAAAGAAAAACAAAAAAACATCTGTCCTGTCTAACGACAAAAAAATCTACCTTGAAACGATTAATCTTCCGAAAATCCCGCTATCCAAATCCCGAAAGAAGATCAAAGCCAATGTGGCTAAGCGTCTTGATCCCAACGAAGAACTCTATAAAGCCCTGGTTACCGGAACACGCGACTATATAATCAAAAACGGATTTAAAAAAGCGGTTCTGGGACTGAGCGGCGGTATAGATTCAACCCTCACGGCGGTCATAGCTGTTGACGCCGTTGGGAAAGAGAACGTCGTCTGCGTAACTATGCCTTCCGCGTTTACATCTGAAGAAACCCTCCGTGATTCTCATCTTCTGGCGGAAAATCTCCAGACCCGGATTTTCGAATATCCTATCAATCCAATCTACGAATCCTATATTGAGCATCTCCCGAAATTGCTGGGTAGCAAAAAAATCACCGAAACGGAAGAAAATATCCAGGCCAGAATAAGGAGCAACATACTTATGGCATTCTCAAACAAGTACGGCTGGCTGGTACTGGCTACCGGAAATAAAAGCGAACTTGCGGTCGGCTACTGCACACTGTACGGTGATATGGCCGGCGGTTTTGCCGTACTGAAGGATGTCCCGAAAACAAAGGTATATTCATTGAGCAGATATAAAAACGGTATTTCCGGAGGACACCTGATCCCTCAATCAATAATTCACCGGAAACCCTCCGCCGAACTTCATCCCGGTCAGCTTGACCAGGACTCTCTGCCTCCCTACGCCGTACTTGACCGCATCGTAGAACTCTATCTCGAAGAGGACCTGGGGCTCGAGGAGATTATAGCGAAGGGGCTGGATCCAAAAACAGCCAGGGAGATGATTGTAAAAATAGATAAGAACGAATACAAAAGGCGCCAGGGGGCGCCGGGGATAAAGATCACGACGAGGGCTTTCGGGAAGGACAGCAGATTCCCGATAACAAACAAATATAAAAAGAGATCCTGACAACACCTTTGACCGAATCGGTTATGCCAATTCTCATCTTCTTAAAAAAGTGGCGCCGTTATCTCTAGCGGCGCCACTGAATGTTAAAAAATCGGTATCGACATTACTCGATCTCTATTTCATTCACCTCTCCGAATGTGCTTAGGGGCTTATCGAACTTTTCCTTATCTCCTACCACAAGAACCGTGAAATCCTCCGGCCTGAGATACTTCCCCGCGGCTCTGATTACTTCGTCAATCGTAAGAGAAGCGTATTTTTCCATATCCTTTTCCGGTGTGTCAAGCGGTCTTCCCTGAAACTGCAGTTCGACGAGCCTTCTTACTATAGCCTCTTTAGACTCATAATCGAAAACATGGCTGTTAAGAAATGAGTCAACCGCTTTGTCGAATTCTTGCTGTGTCGGACCCTCAGTTCTCATGCGCTCTATCTGATCGTAAATCAGATTGATCGTCCTGCTGTACTCACCCGCTTTAGTTTGAGAATAAGCGGTGAAAGTGCCCTTCGCGAAGTTTCCCGGCCTGAAAGATGACCCTGCTGAATAGGCAAGACCTCTTTTAACCCTTACTTCTTCCGTGATCCACGAGGCGAACGACCCTCCCCCGAGGATATAGTTCATAATGTTTATCGCGCATCTGTCCGGGTTATCATTCCTGATGCCCAGATGTCCGATCATGATATATGCCTGATTCATGTCCCCCTTATAAACGTAGTTATAGTTCTCTTTTTCATCTATCTGAACACGGGGAAAATCCTCAATCTCGACATCTTTTCTTTCCCATCCGGAAAAATTCTCCACGAGAAGATCTGTTATTTCAGATTCCGTCACATCTCCGCTTATCCCTATTATGGTGTTGCCGGGGTGGAAGTATTTCTCGTGGAATTTTACAAGATCTTCCCTGGCAATACTGTTGCACGCTTCCTCCGTGCGGCTCCATCCGTATGGGTGTCCTTTATATACAAGTTTCCGGTACTCTCTTCTGGCAATATTCATCGGCTTGTCATTTTTACGCCTTAACTCTTCAAGCATGGTTTTCCGCTTCATCTCAATTTTTTCCTCGGGGAAAACCGGATTCATTATAAGGTCGGCGTATATACCAAGCACACGCGGCAGATCCTTTTTAAGACAGTTAAGAGATATCCTGGTGCTCAAACCCCCGCCGTTAAAGTTTATGCGGGCCGCGAGAAATTCCAATTCGTCATTAAGCTTATCGGACGGCCACTTTTCTGTTCCGCCGTTTCTCATAACCCAGTTTGCCATCTCGTTGCGTCCAAGCCTGTTTTTGTCAGGATAATAAGTCTTTACCAGCATGGTAATGTTTACAACCGGCACCTCATGATCTTCTATGAAAAACCCTTCTATGCCATTATCAAGCTTGACCTGTGTGTATTCAGGCGTCTCGACTTTAAGCTTCGGATATTCCAGATTACTCGGATGTGTCCTCTCCACACTCACTCCGGCCCTGTGTTTTCCGCACGAAACAGCCATCAAACCGGCAAGGAGTAATACAAATAGTCTGATCTTCATTGTCATTCTCCTTCCTCTTTTATATAACCCGCGGCTTTTGCTCTCTCGAACAATTCCTTCCCGAATTCCATCATCTCTTTCCTGGATCTCATGCTCTGGAACTTCTTTCCTATTTCCATCTGTTCCTGCCTGGGAAGAGATTTTATATATCTCATGACATCCTTCTGATACTTCTTCATCGGGCTCATCTCTTCATCGCCGGACTTATCCTCATCCTCTTTAACCTGAACCCTGCGCGCGACAACCCGATTCTTCTTTTTCAGAAATTCTCCGGCCGCTGCTCTTATTTCCTCGGCCCCCACTTTTTTGAGCTTTTCAATCATCTCGAACATCCCGGTGTAATCTCCATAGTAGATCTCGCCTGTAAGAAGCTGAAATCCTATCCCGAGATTAGATCCCATCGAACGAACCATAGAAGCGTTGGTCTTGTTCTTCACGCGCTGCAGCTCTCTTTCGGTAACAAGTTCTTCTTTCAGCTTGTCCAGCTCGGCGTATATCGCCTCTTCAACCTCCTCCAGTGTGTGAGGATGTCTCGGCGCCGCGCTTATAACGAGCATATTATCATAACGCTCTGAGGGACCAATATATACTCTTGGGGCATCGGCCGTCAATTCCTGCTCCTCGTAGACAGATTTGTACAGACGCGACGTCTTTCCGGCGCCGAGAATATCAGCCATTACCTGAAAGGCAAGTCCCCGGGGATCGGGATAGTTCGGCTTATGATAACCTATCATAAGCTTCGGGTTCGCGCTGTGTTCTATTTCTATTCTGACTTCGCCCTGCTGCTCCGGCTCCCTTGTTTCGATCGGAGGAACGGGAGGTTGAGCGGGAATCGGCTCAAAATATTTCACAGCCATCTTCTTTACCTGTTTTAGGTCAACATCGCCGACAATTACAGCTGTCGCGTTATTGGGTGAGTAGTATTTTTTATGGTACTCCGCGAGCTCTTTCCGGTCGATGGTCCTAAGATCACTCATCCATCCTACAACAGGCCATTTATAAGGACATGCCTTGAATGCGGCCGCGTAGAAACTCTCTCTCATAACATCGTCCGGATCGTTTTCTCCCAGCCTCCTCTCCTCCATAACTACATCGCGTTCCGTCCAGAACTCTCTGAATACCGGCTCATCCATGCGGTCGGATTCCGCTGTCATCCAGAGCTCTAGCCTGTTCGCCGGCAGGTAGGCGAAATACACGGTAAAATCGTAAGAAGTGCCGGCATTTAAAAAGCGTACTCCGTTGTTCTGATAAGTTTCCCATAATTCATTATTTACAATATACTTTTCCCTCTGCTCTTCAAGGAGCCTGTAGAGTTCGGCCCAAGCCGTTTTATACTCCAGGTAGATCCCCAGATAATCTGTTCCGTCATCCTCGAGCAGATAATCCCTTTCGGCAATACTGTCGGGTAAAGTTTTCATGGCTTTGATCTTCTTTACCACGAGACTGTTCTGGCTGGACTTATCCGTTCCGGCTTCACCCGCCTCTTCCACAGAAAAACCGGAAACTATATCCTTGCTGAAATCTTCGAATATTTTAAACCGCCACTCACCAATCTCTTTCCTGAGTTTAATGCTTCTTTCGCCAAGCGAGTCTGTTTTTTCGATATAGGGAATCTCTGCCTCGTAATTCTCCGTTCCCATCATCTTTGTGCCTTTAAACATCATATGTTCAAGAAGATGAGAAATCCCAGTAACATTGGGCCACTCATTTGCCGAACCTACATCCATAACTATGGCGCCGAACATCACGGGCGCCTCATCACGATTGACAACCAGAAATTTCATTCCGTTGTCAAGTTCAAACTCTTTTACCTTTTCCTCCAGCCTGGCCCCGCTGGCGGGAGACTGCATAAAAACAGCTACCGCGAGAAAGACAGCAATGAAGAAAAGCTTTCTTCCATCTCTATTCACGTTTCCCCCTTTCAGGTATCGCGTAATCAGGTAAAAAAACAGAAAAACACCCTTGCCTGTTTTCACATTTGACAATTTATAGACGGCATTCTATCAGTAATTCCGCCGGGCATACAACAAAAAACCCTTACATCATTTAACAGACTTGATTATTTTTAAAAAGCTGTTATAAATTAATGGCATACGGATGTTTTATAATATTCATATAATCCGCTTTGAATGCAAATCTATTCTGGAAGGAATAATTATGAAGATTCTCCGGTCAACCGCGATAATAAATGCTTTCCTGCTCCCTTTTCTTTTTACTGCCCTGAACCCGGATGACGCCTTATCTCAACGGGGAAATTACTATACAGGAGCCCGGCCATACTGGCAGCAGGAGGTTGATTGCGAGATCCGCGTAACCCTTGATACCGAAAACCATACTCTCTGCGGCAGCGAAAAGATCGTATACACAAACAATTCTCCCGATACTCTAACCCGGTTTTTCATCCACCTCTACCCGAACGCCTTCAGGGAAAAGGTCACTCAACTCGTTAGAGACCATATGCCGAGAACTAAATATTTTATAGTCGGCCTCCCGGAATCGAATCGGGGATGGATAGATATAACAAAACTTTCCTCAGGGGGCGAGGACATCAAGTTCGATACCCGGGGCACCATACTCTCCGCGGATTTTCCCTCTCCCCTTCCTCCGGGCGGCAAAGAAACTCTGGAAATAGAATTTAAGGAAAAAATCAGAAAAAGAATCGGACGCTCAGGTTATACGGGCAATCATTATGATATAGCACAATGGTATCCCAAAATGGCTGTCTACGACAAGAACGGCTGGCATCCGGATCAATTCAGAAAGGGAGAATTCTACGGTGAATTCGGGGATTTTGATGTCCATATCACTCTTCCTGATGAATACGTTGTCGCCGCTACGGGCCTTCCGGTCTCCGGTGATCCGGGCTGGAACAGATCCAGACCGGAAGAAAACCTTAAAGACGGCTCTTCCGCGGGACAAAAAACGGTTCATTTCAGAGCGCAGAATGTACATGATTTCGCATGGTGCGCCGATCCTGATTTTGTGGTTCAGGACACCACATGGCATAATATTCAAATCATGAGTTTCTACAGAAAGTCCAGCCCGGCGTGGAAAGACTCTGTTCTCGCCCGAGGGCTTAGAACGATGAAGTGGCTCGAAGAGTTCGCCGGCCCCTACGGATACCCTCAGATAAGCATAGTCGATTGCCCGACCGGCGGCGGCATGGAATATCCAATGCTTGTCATGAACGGCAGCCCGGATGAAGATCTGATACTTCATGAGGTTGGCCACAACTATTTCTACGGTATGCTCGCGAATGACGAGCGCGCCGAAGCATGGATGGATGAAGGATTTACTCAATACCAGATGCTTCGCTACTCCTATGATAATTACGGTCCTTACGGCAGGGCCGGAAAAGACAGCGGGCTTTTTTCCCCTCCCGGCATCAAACTGTGGGAAAGAATTTCGAAGCCGGTTATTACCGCTCACCGCACAGGTTACGCGGAACGCCTCGCCACGCCCTACCACGAATTCAAAAATAACGCGAGAACAATGGTCTATCTCAAAGGGCCTCTCTTTCTAAGATATATCCGGTATATAGTGGGAGATGAAAAATTCGATGAAATCATGCACACATATTTCGAAAGATGGAAATTCAAGCACGTAGACGAAGAGGCCTTTCTCTCCGTGTGTGAAGAGGTCTCCGGGAGGGACCTGGAGGAACTGTTCAGACAATGGCTCCATACTACAAAAGAGTGCGATTATAAACTCGAACGCTTTGACGTAGAAAAATCCGGGGAAGACTACGAAGCAACTGTTGATATCGAACGGAGGGGGGAAATGATGACCCCCTTTTCTCTGGTTTTCAGATTCGCGGACGGAAACACCATTACAAAACGTGTTGACGGAATGCTCAGGACTATAGAAAAAAACTACACTTTTAATAAACCCCCGGTATCGGCGGCCGTTAATCCGGCAAATGAAATACTCGATATATACCTGCTCGACAACTTTCAGCCGCGCAGAAGAGACCTGGCGTTCGACAACCCCGCGAGCACCCGTTATCCCCACGACGCTTACCAGGTGCGCTGGCTTCCGGTTGGTTTCTACAACGATATCGACGGCGCTAAATTCGGCCTCAGGTTAAAGGGCGGCTATGACAACAGGTACCGTAAATTTACACTTCAGTCACTCTATAGCGCTGAGAGTGAAAGATACGATTTCTACGCTGATTTCGAGCATCCCTTAGGTTACTTTGGACGGGACGCTTCATTAAAATTAACGGGCTATTACAGGGAAGGCAGGCAGGGCGCATCATTGAAGCTAAACAAAATTCTCAGAAAAACCTACTATGACCCCGGCGCGAGGCATCTCTCTTTCAAATTCGCATACAATGAACTAACAGATACGGCCTATGTCTATCCCGGCACATACGAAAAGGGTGTCAATATTAAAAGCGGACTCAGTCTCTCCTTCTACCCTGCAACAGACCTGTTTGATACCGGCTTTAAATTCTCCTTCGGCCGTTCTTTCTGGGGCAGCGACTATAACTATGAAAAATCTTCACTTGAGCTCAGAGTCACCCCGTCGAAGAGATTCCCCGTACCCTTCAAGCCGAGGATGAGATTCTACGCCGGCCACAGTTCTGTCAACCCTCCCCTTCAGGAAAAATACCGCCTCAGCGGCGCAGGGCCTCTCGAGAGGGACAACTATTTCTGGCTCAGAAGCAAGGGTGCTTTCTGGAAAGACAGTTATAATAATTTCCAGGTTCCCGGAAGCGCAAACCTCCGGGGCTATTTCGACTGCGGATTGAGCTTCAAGCGCCTCTACGCGTCAAACTTTGAACTTCAGCTGCCTTTTCCTCTGCCTGGGAAGATGAAATTTAAACGGGACCTCTATCTCTTCTACGATTGGGGCGGAGTATACGACAAGGATCCGTTCTCGGGGCTCTCCGTACAGGAAATAAACCAGCTGGGAGTAAGCTCCGGCATATTCAAGGACGGGATCAGCGATTTCGGCATAGGTGTCAGCCTGTTTGGTGTTACAGCCGAATTCCCCATCTACCTCAGCAATCCCGCTATTGTGGGCGGAGAGGACAAATGGGATTTCAGGTGGACTGTGGGGATAAATAAACTATTTTAGAGCCCCGTCCGCGGATCGGATTTTCTTCGGTTTTAAAATTCCGGAGCCCTAAGCGGGCGCTCTATAGTTTCAACTGTTTTACTGTATCGATGATTGTTCCGTCACGATATTCTATAAGAGCCACAATTCTGTCTTCATACTCCGGTTTCTTGGGCGTACCGGCGATATCGACCGCCGTTTGCCTCAATTCTTCAATCGATTTTAACGGAAGATCGCTTCCCTTTAGATTTTCCATGAGGTCCTCCCTCTTCGGATTAACCGCGATTCCCCGTTCTGTAACGATTACATCAATCAGTTCTCCTGGTGACGTTACGGTTGTAACACTGTCGACTATAGAGGAGACCCGCCCCCTCAAAAGAGGCACGGTAATAATAGTACAGCCGCTGTCACAGACATCCGTGAAGCCGCCTGTTCCGTGAAGCAGCCATCCGTCGGAATGTGTGTTCACATTTACGTTGAAATCAAGGTCGACTTCAGTCGCTCCGAGAACCGCGGCTTTAGCGCGCGTGGCCAGATTGCCCTTTGTGTGATAATTGTAGGAGGTAAATGGATCCGATTCAATATGTCTGGGGTTTTTTATAACCGACTCAACAGCGGGTATATCGAAACACTGAAGGTCAAGGATATAATCTATAAGCCCCTCCTCGAGCATATCCACCATAAATTTTGTCGATCCGCCTCTCGCGAAATCAGCCTTAACGCCCTGCTCCCTCATAATTTCAGCCAGATAATCTAAAAATGCCAGGGAAATCCCCCCCGCTCCCGCCTGAAAAGAAAATTCCGGTTCATTCATTATCCCCGCGTCTCTGATAACTCTCGCCGCGTATTGGGCAATCAGGAGCCGTGTAGGGCTTCGCGTTAATCTTGTTGTTCCGGACACTATCTTTTCAGGGTCGCCCAGATTTTCCACCCGGCAGACATGATCCACATTACCGCCCCTTACCGTCCATGGATAATTGGGGAAAGGCACAAGGTTGTCTGTTACAACAATAACATTATCCGCGTAGAGTGAGTCGGCCAGCGAATAGCCCAGAACACCGCACGCGGACGGTCCGCCACGCCCGTTGGCGTTCCCGTTCGGATCGGCGAGGGGAGCAGCTATGAACGCCGCGTCTATATGCAGATCCCCATCCTGTATCGCCCTGTAACGTCCCCCGTGAGAGCGGAGCGTACAGGCCTTTTTCATCTTCCCGAGAGAGCATGCCCTTCCCACCGGACCGTTCATCGACCCTTCAATATGTGAGACAACTCCGTTTTCTATATGTTTTACAATCGGTTCATGAACAGGGAAGAGCGCCGAAGGAGCAATAACCATATCTTTCAAACCCCTTTCAGCGAGCCTGTCAATAACCATATTGCCGAGGTGATCTCCGTTTCTCAGATGATGATGAAATGACACCGTCATACCGTTCTTCAGGTTACAGTCATCAATCGCCTCATCCAGAGAGGAGCGGAGTTTTGTCTTATTGTCGGCAATCGCTCTTATAGGCGGCCCCGCCTTCCTTCCTCCGCCGTGATCTTCGTGCGCTCCTTTAAAGGGTTTGAGTTTCTTTCCGTCAATTTCCTCAGGGATCATCCTTCCTAAGGCGTTTCGAATCATTTTCATACCCCATCCCCATATCTCTTTGCGGGCTGAGCCCGCTGTTGAAGTTTAACTTGTTTAATCGGTCAGGCCGAGAGTCTCCGCGATATTCAAAACCTTCCTGGCCCTTTTTTCAATGGGAGCATCTATCATTTTCCTCCCTATGGTAGCAACTCCGCTGCCCTTTTCCCTAGCCCTGTCAATAGCGGAAACGACTTTCCTGGCATATTCAATCTCTTCTCTGCCGGGCGCGAAAACATCATGTACAGGTTGAATCTGAGAGGGATGAATGACACCCTTTCCCGCGAACCCGATATCCTTCGCCTCACGGGTACTCTCTATTAAACCTTCAGTGTCTTTAATATCAGAGAATACCGTGTCAATAGCCTGAACCCCCGCCGCTCTTGCCCCAATAACCAGCAGGCTTCGAGCCACAAAGCTTTCTTTACCGCTTCGTGTCCTGCGCACACCCATATCGGCCGTGAAATCCTCGGCTCCAAAACAAAGGGCGACAACCCGGCCGCTTGCCGCAGCTATCTCCCGCGCGTTTAAAACACCCTCGGCTGTCTCTATGAGCGGCATGAGAAATGTTTTGTTTTTCAGGTTTTCCCTTTGTTCGATTTCCCCCGTAATCTCCTCAACTTCCTTTATATCACTGGCATTCTCAGATTTTGGTATAAGCAGCGTATCCGGTCCGGCAGGCAGAACCGTCTCAATATCGCACCTTCCGTACCGGCTCGAAAGAGGGTTTATTCTCACGATCTTTTCAGCTTCTCCGAAATCAACCGACAGAAGAGTATTTCTTACCAGAATTCTCGCGGCATCTTTCTGGTCCGGAGCAACGGAGTCTTCAAGATCGAGTATTACACAATCGGCTCCGAAAATGCCCCCGTTATACAGCAGGGAAGGGTTGTTTCCGGGCATATAGAGGCGGGTTCTTCTGAGTCTTTCTTTCTCGTTTTCCCTCAGGGGCACTTTTCTTTCAGGTAAAACCCCCGGGGCTTCGATTTCATACAACCTTCCGGCTGCCGCTTCCACGCGTGCCTGAATAACATAATCAAAAGCTCCGTTGTCACTTACATCAACGCTGCAGTGCTTGACTTGGAGCTTCTTCAAAGTCTCTCTTACGGTCGCTTCTATCTGCTCACCGTACATACTCATGACCTTACTCTCTACAGTTATCCTGACACCGCCTCTTTCTTCAGCTTTCATCGTTACGAGAAGATCATTTTTTTTGCCTTCTCTCCCTGTAATAGTCTTTTTTATTTTTTTCATGACTCACTTCCGTCAAACAAATTGCGCCTTCCTTAACCTCCCCCAAGCCGTCCCTGCGCCGCTTGCAATCCCGTTTATTATTTAAAAAAAGCTGCATGGAAAGTAAAACAAGCGCGCTGTACTTACCAGAACGAATTTTAAACAATTGCTCAGTTTAAGTCAAAAGAGAAAAAATAAACACGCGTGATTTTTACACAAAAATGGGCAGGTAGTTCTACCTGCCCATTCGGTCCCGAAGATTAGAATTTCAAATGACTGCTAATCTCCCTCTCCATTAAGAACCTGATCAAGCCTATTCTCCTACTACCTGGGGGGAGAATTATTTTTTAAATCGCGGGCTCATATCTCAGGTACTGTCATTTATAGCATCAAGTTTTATGCCAAAACGAGCAAACAGCCATTATTTTTAATATGTAGTTATCAACAGATTGTGGATAACTTCCTATATTTAAATATATAAGGCGGTTATGCGATATTTACAACACCTTTTCGCCACCCTGTTCAACCAATGATATGGTTTTAAGCCGTTCTCCTCTTTGATTTAATTTATTAAATATCTTTACGCTCCCTGATATAGTGTAAATATATTTACCTTATGTGTGAAATCTCTTTGCAGTGAACGCCGGGTTATCTCTCCTTTTTTAAGAATCAATACTACCCCTTAATATCTCTTTTGCCGTTTTCCTTTAAGATTGAACTATATAAAAGAGCCCCCTTCCCGGCCTGATTCCGTTCATTTATGATTATCATACCCTTTTAATCATCCGGAAGATCTTAAACCTCTCTGGACATCCCTCGCTTAATACCGTATAATACCCGGTATGAAAAAACGGAAACTCGGCAATACGGATATTATGACGTCTCCGGTAGGCTTCGGGGGTATTCCAATACAAAGGCTTTCATTCGATGAAGCTGAAAGGGTCCTCGTCCGCGCGGTAGAAAAAGGGATGAACTTCTTTGATACAGCCCGCGGCTACACAGACAGCGAGAGGAAAATGGGCCGCGCCCTTAAACCCCACAGGGATAATATCTATCTTGTGAGCAAGGCGATGTCCCGCGATTTCAGGGGCATGACACTTGAACTTGAAACCAGCCTTAGAAACCTTCAGACAGAGACTATCGACCTTTACCAGCTCCACTCCGTGGGCAGCGAAAAAATCCTTGAAAGAATCACCGGGGACCGTGGAGCGCTTGAAGCTCTCGTCAAGGCGCGCGAAGCCGGCAAAATCCGCTGGATCGGGATAACCGGACATTCCCGGCCCGTTCTTTTAAAAGCGGTCAGAACCGGCCTCTTCGATACAGTGCAATTTCCCTTCAACCCGATCGAAACCGAATGGGAGGATGAGGTCATCCCCGCGGCAAAAGAAAAGGGCGTGGGAATAATAGGCATGAAACCGGTTGCCGGCGGCGCTATAAAAAATGTCTCCGCTTCGATAAGGTTTACACTTACGAGGGGGGTGGATGTTTCCATACCGGGAATGGATTCAATAGAACAGGTCGATGAAAACGCTCTTGCCGGCGAAACCCCCGGCAAAATAACAGAGACCGAACTCGACAGGCTTGAAGAGGAGAAAAAAGTCTGGGAAGGCGAATTCTGCCGCCGCTGCGGCTACTGCATGCCCTGCCCGGAAGGCCTCAACATACCATTTCTTCTTCTCATAGAAGCTTACTACAGACGTTACGGTTTAAAAGACTGGGCCCTCTCGAGATTGAAAAAGCTGGAAAAGAATTATGACGATTGCACCGCCTGCGGGCAATGCCTTGAGAGGTGCCCCTACGATCTCCCCATTCCGGAGCTTATGAGCCGGGCATCCGAAATAGTCGTCTAAACCGGAGTTTCACGCAGGCTCTCCTTCCGTTATCTCTATTTTCCCGCGGGCACGGCTTTGTTCTTTGCTGGAAATCGGTCCGTACTTAATTTATATTAATAACTGCGTTGCCGTTTTAAGACTGTCTTTGAGGGAGAATTGAGGGAATAATCTATGGATATCACAGGCTTTATAAAAAGACTGCTGGGGATCGAAGTAAAACCGGGAGAACCGGAAAAACTAAGTGACGAGTCATTCAATGAAGTAATAACAGAAAACAGCGGCCTCTGTTTTGTACATTTCTACACCCTGTGTAACGCTTCATGCCAGGTCATGGGGGGGCTACTGAACGAGATCGGGCCGAACTACATAGGAGATGCAAAGTTCTACAAGATGGACATAAGAGATAACCCATATACCCCTCAGAGATTAAACATTACGGGTGTTCCCGCGGTCGTTGTCTTCAAAGACGGCAAACCTGCCGAGGCGCTTACAAAACTGGTGCCGCTCAATCAGCTCAGCGAATGGATTGAGAAGAATATCCGGAATCTTAATTCTGTTGATTCTTAAAATTCAGGTGCTTGAATGAAAAAATATATCTCAGATAACGCCGTCATCAGATTAATCTCCGGAGATATCACAGAGGAGGAGGTCGACGCGATAGTGAACGCGGCAAATTCGCGCCTTGTCGGCG
>Ga0102934_1001045_pt1 | contig 19186 bp, 15 predicted proteins | sample SalPonR2_A_D1_MG_FD_78175 | JGI IMG/M metagenome (GOLD analysis project Ga0102934, IMG submission 78175) | Salt pond soil microbial communities from South San Francisco under conditions of wetland restoration - Salt Pond MetaG R2_A_D1_MG | ecosystem: Environmental > Aquatic > Marine > Intertidal... | reverse complement strand
CGTCGATGCCGAGCACGGTGGCCCCCTCGTGGTCCTCTCGAGCGGTGACGGCCCCCACCCCCTCGACGTGGCCGGCGACGACGTGTCCGCCGAAGCGACCGTTCGCCGGCATGGCGCGCTCCAGGTTCACCCCGGCGCCCTCGTGCCAGCGTGGCGCGGTCGCGCGCACCGACTCGGCGGTCAGCTCGACCTCGAACGCCGACGCGTCGACCGCGACGGCGGTCAGGCAGCAGCCCGAGACGGCGACCGAGTCGCCGACCTTCAGGTCGGCAAGCACGGCGTCCGCCTCGATCCGGAGGCGCAGATCGCCGTGCGTCCGACCGACCGCCGCGACGCGTCCGACCTCTTCCACGATGCCTGTGAACATCAGCTTCGTCCTTCCTGGAGGTCGGCCGTGGCGGCCGCTTCCTCCCTGGGCGCGTCCGGGTGCCGGACGCGCGCCGTGAGCAGCAGATCGTCTCCGGACATCTCGCTGCGAAGATCGACCAGACGGATCGCCTCGTCCATCGTCTTGACGCCCAGCCCGCCGAGCGGGGTGGCGCCGTTGCCACCCAGAAGCTTCGGCCCGATGAACCAGGCCACGCGGTCGATGGCCCGGGCTTCGAGGAACGACCACGCGAGCGTGCCGCCGCCCTCGAGCAGCACGCTGCGGACCTCGCGACGGTGCAGCTCGCCGAGGGCGGCGGCGACGGACGGTCGTCCTTTCGGGCCGTCCAGCGTGACCACCGCCGCTCCCGCGTCGCGCAACGCCGCGACGCGATCGTCCGGCGCCGACGGGCCGACGAAGACGGTGACCCGGGCGGGCACGCCGGCGTCGTCCGGGGCAAGCAGCGCCGCGCCGGGCGGGGTGCGGGCGACGGCGTCGAACACGACCTTCATCGGGGTGCGGCCGTGCTCGACGCGGGCCGTCAGCCGGGGGTCGTCGAGAAGCACGGTGGACACGCCGACGGCGACGGCGTCGAGCTCGTGCCGCCAGCGCTGGACGCGTGCTCTCGACGTCTCGGAGGTGATCCAGCGGGAGTGTCCGGCTCGCGTGGCGATCTTGCCGTCCAGCGTCATCGCGGTCTTGTAGAGCACGAACGGCCGGCCCAGCAGCTGCGAGGTGCGGAACACCTCGTTCTGCCGCTCGGCCTCGTCGCGGCGCACGCCGACGTCGACCTCGATGCCGGCGTCCCGAAGCCTGCGCACGCCGGAGCCGTCGACGACCGGGTTCGGATCGAGGGCCGCCACCACGACGCGTCGCACGCCGGCGCGGATCAGCGCCTGGCTGCACGGCGGCGTCCGTCCGTGATGGTCGCACGGCTCCAGCGTGACGTAGGCGGTGGCGCCCGCCGCCGCATCGCCGGCGTCGCGAAGGGCGACGATCTCGGCGTGATCCTCGCCTGCGCGGCGGTGGTATCCCTCGCCCACGACCGCGCCGTCGCGGACCAGCACGCAGCCGACCAACGGGTTGGGCGACGTCGTCCCACGGCCCTGCTCGGCGAGCCGCAAGGCGCGCGCCATGAAGCGCTCGTCGTGTTCGGAGGATTCGGCTCGACCCCGACGCCCGGGGTCCTCTCGGTTCCAGTCCATGCGGTCGCGTGCGCGAGGGTCGTCGCGCCGCTCCACCTCCTTCTCTCATCCGGACTGTCACCGTCGGTGCCGGAGTCTCACCGGCTCGGGCCTCTCGGCTTCGCGGACTCGCGCTGACGCGCTCACCGCCGGTCGGGGATTTCACCCTGCCCTGAAGGATGCGTTCGTGCCGCGGCCCTTGTCTCCGGGCCTGGCGCAAAGTATAGAACCGCGAGGGGACGCGAACGGTAGGCCGTGCGTCCGACGCGACACGTCGGTGCCTCGACCGACGCGGCCACGCCGCTGGCATGATGGGGCGCATGGACTTCGAACGCGTTCTGGACCGCTATGCCGAGCTCGCCGTCCAGGTGGGCGTCGGTCTTCGCCCGGGCCAGCGGCTGTTGCTCCGCAGCCCCGTGAGCGCCGCGCCGTTGGCGCGTCGGATCGTCGCCGCGGCGTACCGGGCCGGCGCTCCCTACGTGCAGGTGATGTGGAGCGACGAGGAGGTCGCCAAGTCCCGCTACCTGCTGGCTCCCGACGGGAGCTTCGGCGAGGTTCCCTTCGGTCAGGCCGAGGCGATGGAGGGCATGGCCGAGCGCGGCGACGCGGTGGTGTCGATCTCCGCGTCCGATCCCGAGGCGTTCGCGGCGGCCGACCCCGCGCGGGTCGCGACCGCCCGCTCCGCGCTGCAGCAGGCGATGGCGCCGTTCACGCGTCACGTCATGGGCAACCGGATTCCCTGGACCATCCTGGCGGTGCCGACGCCGGCCTGGGCCGGCAGGGTGTTCGCCGAGGACGACGATGAAGCTGCGGTCGCGAAGCTCTGGGACGCCATCCTGGCGGCGACCCGGATGGACCTGGCGGATCCGGTCGCGGCCTGGCGCGAGCACGTCGCCACGCTCGAGGCGCGCGCCGCACGACTCGACGAGCGCGCCTACCGCGCCCTGCGATTCCGCGGGCCCGGGACCGACCTCGTCGTCGGGCTGGCGGACGGGCACGTCTGGAAGGGGGGCGCCACCGTCAGCGCCGCGGGACAGACGTTCGTGCCCAACCTGCCTACCGAAGAGGTGTTCACCGCGCCGCACCGTGACCGGGTCGAGGGAACCGTGCGCGCCAGCCTGCCGCTGGCGTACGGGGGGCGACTGATCGAGGGAATGTCGCTCCGCTTCGAGCGGGGCCGGGTGGTCGAGGCGCACGCCGATCGCGGGCAGGAGGCGCTCGATAGGCTGCTCGACACCGACGAGGGCGCACGCCACCTGGGCGAGGTCGCCCTGGTATCGATCGACAGCCCCATCCACCGCAGCGGCCTGCTGTTCCTGAACACCCTGTTCGACGAGAACGCCGCCAGCCACCTCGCGCTGGGCCGTGCGTACCGCTTCTGCGTCGAGGGCGGCGCAGACGCCGACGACGAGGCGGCCTGGGCCGCCGGCCTGAACGAGAGCCTGGTCCACGTCGACTTCATGATCGGCTCGCCCGAGACCGACGTCGACGGTCTGCACGCGGACGGGCGGGAGGAGCCGCTGATGCGCTCGGGACGTTTCGTGGTCTAGGCGCGCACCGTCGCCGAGGACGGGATCGTGCGGCGCAGCGAGGGAAGTCGCTCATCGTGCTACCGTCGCCGTGAACGGCCGTTCGTGTTCGGAGGCCTGCCGGGGGACATTGTGCCGAACCGGGAGGTTGACCATGATCCTCGCTCTTCTTTCGGTGGGTCGTCTCACGCCACGTGGACGCCGGCTCCGAGCCTCGGGCCTCCTGGCGCTGGCGCTGGCCGGCCTCGCTCTTGGCGTCGCCCGCGCGTCGTGCCCGAATCCAGAGGGCGCGATCACGTCGCCGGTCGCCGATCGTTTTCGGACCTACCTGCAGACGCACTTCGAGCCGCTCGACGATCCGTCGCTCGCGCGCTTCGATCGCCTGGTGCTGATCGGCTACGCGCTCGGGCGGCAGGCGCCGGCGGTGGGTGACGACCCGATGCGCCGAGACGCGTTCGATTGCCTGCTGGTCGCGCTCGAGCAGCGTACCTACTGGACGACGCTGATCCAGGGCGAGCTCGGAACTCCGGGCGATCGCAGCGGCTTCCGCACCATCTTCGCCGCGGCCATGGGCTTCTACGACGAGCGTGTCGCCGAGCTCACCGGCTACCGCGAAGGTACCGTCCTTCCCACGGTGTTCGATCCCCCCTTCGCCCCGGTGGGCGTTGCCGAGCCGTCGCCCGCCGGGCCGGCCGACCCGGCGGCGCGCCCCAGCCCCGATCCGGAAAGCGAGCCTGCGCCCGTCGCGATCGTCCCGGAGGAGATCGGTGCCTACCGCGACGATCGACGCGCGGCCGGACTCGGTCCCGATCACGGTCCGGGTGGTGCCACCTGTCCGCTCGATCAGCCGGCGGACTTCCTGTTCGTGGACACCTCGTACGGGTCGACCATGCCCTGCCGGGCGTTGGACGGGGCGCTCTGGTGCTGCAGCGGCTACTACTGGTCGGCGGTCGCCTTCACCGACGGCGACGGCTGGGCGATGGCCCCTCTCGACGGCGGCCCGGTCTGCACCTTCACCACCACGTGGCGGGGTCGCGGGGACGGAGGCGAACCGACATTCGGCGGCGGGGTGACCTGCCCGGGACGAGAGGGCGTGAGCGGCTGGTACGTCCTGGTCCTAGACGAGGACGCGCGCGAGTAGCTGCCTCTCGGCGCCCCCGGCGGCCTCGTGCACGAGCCGGGCGGCGCTGCGCCGTGGATCATCGAGCCCAGCGACCGCGCTGGTATCGTCGCGCCATGAGCCGACCGGTCGCCGGCGCCGCCACCGAAACCCAGCCCGACGTGCGGGCCCGCGCCCGCACGCTTCTGAAGCAGGTCTGGGGCTACGACGACTTCCTCGGCCTCCAGGCGGACGTGATCGAGCACGTCGCGTCGGGTGGCGACGCGCTGGTGCTGATGCCGACGGGCGGGGGCAAGTCGCTCTGCTACCAGCTCCCGGCCCTGCTGCGCGACGGCGTCGCCGTGGTGGTGTCGCCCCTCATCGCGCTGATGCAGGATCAGGTCGTCGCGCTCCGCAACGTGGGCGTCCGCGCGGCGTTCCTGAACTCGTCGCTGGATCCCGCTGCGCGGCGGGAGGTCGAGGCGGACCTCGACGCGGGTCGGCTGGACCTGCTGTACGTCGCTCCCGAGCGCCTGGTGACGCCGGACTTCCTTCGGCGGCTCGAGCGGGTTCCGCTGGCCCTGTTCGCGATCGACGAGGCCCACTGCGTGTCGCAGTGGGGGCACGACTTCCGGCCCGAGTACATCGCCTTGGACGTGCTGGCGGAGCGATTCCCCGACGTCCCGCGCATCGCGCTGACCGCCACGGCCGACGCGGTGACCCGCCGCGAGATGGCCGAGCGGCTTCGGCTCCGGGACGCGCGCCGCTACACCAGCAGCTTCGACCGACCGAACATCCGCTACACCGTCGTCGACAAACGCAACGCCCGTCAGCAGTTCCTGCGCTTCTACCGCGAGCGGCACCAGGGCGCGGCCGGCATCGTGTACTGCCTGTCGCGCAAGTCGGTCGACTCGACCGCCGAGTGGCTTCGCCGCGAGGGGGTGGACGCGGTCGCCTACCACGCCGGCCTGGACCGGGAGACGCGCGCCGCGCATCAGGAACGCTTCCTCCGCGAGGACGGCGTGGTCGTCGTGGCCACCATCGCGTTCGGCATGGGGATCGACAAGCCGGACGTCCGCTTCGTGGCGCACCTCGACCTGCCCAAGAGCCTCGAGGGGTACTACCAGGAGACGGGGCGGGCGGGCCGCGACGGCGACCCCGCCGACGCCTTCCTCACCTACGGCCTTCAGGACGTCGTGCAGGTTCGGCGCCTGCTCGCTTCCAGCGGCGCCGGCGAGGAGCACGCCCGCGTCACGCAGCAGCGGCTCGAGGCGCTGCTGGGCTTCTGCGAGTCGGCGGGCTGCCGGCGGCAGGCGTTGCTGCGCTACTTCGGCGAGGAGCTGCCCCAGCCGTGCGGCAACTGCGACACCTGCCTGACGCCGGTGCGCACGTTCGACGGCACGGTCGCCGCGCAGAAGCTGCTCTCGACCGTGGTCCGGACCGGACAGCGCTTCGGCGCCGGCCACCTGATCGACGTGCTGCTGGGCAAGGCCACGAAGCGGGTCGAGCAGCTGGGCCACGGCACGCTCACCACCTTCGGCATCGGCGGCGAGCTGGACGAGAAGGGCTGGCGCTCGGTCGCCCGTCAGCTGGTCGCCGGCGGCCAGCTGGTCACCGACGCCGAGGGGCACGGATCGCTGCGCGTCGGGCCGACGGCCGCTCCGCTGCTCCGGGGCGAGACGACCGTCGAGCTTCGCGAGGACCGGGCGCCCGCCGGCGCGGCGACCGGCGCCCGGGCGTCCGGCAAGCGTCGCCGCAGCGTGGACGACCTCGCAGACGACGCTCGCGAACGGTTCGAGGCGTTGCGCGCCCTGCGCAGCGAGATCGCCAAGGAGGGCGGCGTCCCGCCGTACGTGGTCTTCCACGACGCGACGCTGCGCGAGATGGCCGAGCGGACGCCTACCGACGCGCCGACTCTGGGCACGGTCCAGGGGGTCGGCGCGACGAAGATGGAGCGCTACGGACCGCGATTCCTGACGCTGCTGCGTGAGCTCGCGCCCGCTGGCGTCCGGTCCGACGCGGCGCCGGCCGGAGGGGCGGGCGGGCTGTTCGACGTGCGGCACGCGTCGTCTTCGTACGGCTCGGGAGGGCCGGGCGTCGGCACGGCGGACCGTGGGGCGGGCGCCGAGAATGCCGACGCCCAGGACGTGGACACCGTGGACCGGACCCGCGCGCTGATCCTGGACGGCTACGCGCCCGAGGCGGTCGCGTCCGAGCGGGGCCTGAAGCTGCGCACCGTCGAGGGGCATCTCGCGGAGCTGGTGGCTCGCGGCGACCTGAGCGTGGAGGAGGCGACGGGCCTCGACGCGGACCGCATCGCCGAGATCGAAGCGGCGGCCGACGCCCTTCCCGACGAGGTCCGAGGGCGCCTGCGGCCTCTGCGCGACGTGTTGGGACAGCGCTACGGCTACGCCGTGCTGCGCTGCGTCCTGGCCGGTCGCGAGCGCTAGCGCCCACGCGACGTGACCTGCGGTCGGTGCGAGCCGCTCGGCCGACGACGTATCCTCGGGCATGGACTCCCCCTGGCGCCTGCTCCCCGTCGCCGAGATCGAGCCGGTCCAGCCGGCCGCCGAGGCGCGCGCGCGGAGCTGGCTCCGCGAGTTGGCCGCGCGACTTCGCGGCGAGCCACGGTCGCCGGTCGATCCGACCCCCTCGCGGGACCGCCTCGGTCCGCTGGACGAGGCCCGCCTGGCGCGCCTGGTGCCGGACCCGCCGCTGGCGCCGCAGCGCGCGGCGTTCGATGCGCTGCGCGGACGCACACGCAGGGCGATCGTCCTCCGTCCCGACGATGGCGGATGGGATGCGGTGCTGGACGGAGCGTCCGAAGTCGCCGCGGAGCGGCTGAAGCCACCGGACGCGCTGCCGCCCGGCTCGGGGCTGCCGGACGCGGTGCGCGCGCGCCTGGCCGACCCGACGCCGCTGCACGCGCTTCGGCTGGAGCGGTGGGGCGTTCGGCACCACGACGGCTTGGCCGCGCTCCGGGAGCTGCTCGCGCTGCTGGCCGACCGGGACGGTCCGTGGACCGCCGACGCAGGGCCTTGGGCGTGGGCGTGGATGCGGCACGTCCTGCCCGAGGCACGCGGTTTGCCGTCGCCTGTCGCGCCGGCGCCCCTGAACGGCGAGGCGCTGCAAGCGTGGCTGGGCGATCGCGACACGTTGCGCCTCCGTGGACGGGGCGGCGCTCCGGACGAAGCCACGTTTCGCGCGCTCGCGGAGCGCGCGCGCGGCGAGGCCGGGGTGGCGGCGGCCATCTGGCGCGCGTGCCTGCGAGACGGCGCCGAGCGACCGTCCCCGGACGAGGCGGAGGCTAGCGGCGAAGAAGAGGACGCCGACGAGCCGCGCGAGCCGGGCACGGTGTGGGTGCGCCACCCGAACGAGCTGGTGCTTCCCGTTCCGAGAACCGTGACGCGCCGCGAGCTGCTGCTGCTGCACGCCGTGCTGTTGCACGGGCGGCCTGCCGTACCGGCCCTGGCCCGCGCGCTGGACCGCGAGATCCACGAGACCGAGGTGGAGGTGTCGACGCTGATCGACCAGCGCCTGCTCGCGTGGGACGATGACCGAAGGGTCCGGCCCGCGCCGCTGGCGCTGCCGGCGATCCGCGCCCGGCTCGAGTCCGAGGCGTTCGCAGGGGAGGCGGCGTGAACGAGACTTCGCAAGCTCTCGTGGACATCTTGCGCGACGCCTCGCAGATTCCCTGGCTGCGCATCGCCGCGATCCTCGTCGGCGCCTGGCTGTTGGTACGCGCGCTGGCGTGGGCGCTGCCGAGGGCCGCCGAGGCGCTGCCGGCCGGCGTGCGCGTTCGACTGTTGCCGCTGGTGCCGGCCCTGCGGCTGGCGATCACGTTGGTGGCGGTGCTCTGGATCGTCCCGCTGGTGATCTCGCCCACGCCTCAGAACCTGGTCGCGGTGCTGGGCGCGTTGGGCATCGCGCTAGGCTTCGCGTTCAAGGATTACGCCGCGAGCCTGGTCGCCGGCGTGGTGGCGGTGTCCGAGCGGCCCTACCGACAGGGCGACTGGATCCAGATCCAAGGCTGGTACGGCGAGGTTCGCACGGTCGGGTTGCGGGCGGTGCAGCTGGTCACGCCGGAGGACGACGTGGTGACGTTCCCGCACGCCGTGCTGTGGACCGACGGGGTCGCCAACGCCAACGACGGGGAACGTACGTTGCAGGTCGTGGCGAGACTGTGGCTCGAGGCGGACCACGACGGCGCCCGCATGCGCGACCGGCTGCGCGAGGTGGCGTGGACCAGCCCATGGCTGGACGTGACCCGCCCGGTCGAGGTGATCGTGCGCGAGGAGCCGTGGGGCACGCGCTACGACGTCAAGGCGTATCCGCTCGAGGCGCGCGACCAGTTCCAGTTCCTGAGCGACCTGACGGTGCGCTCCAAGGAGGTGGTCGCGATGGAGGGCGCGCGCTACGCCATCGCGCCGCCGGCGCCGACCGGGCGAGGAGAACGACCGCCGCGCTGAGCGGCGTCAGCGCACCTCGCTTCCGCTCGGCAGATCGCGATCCAGCGTGGCGAGCGACAGCGTGCCGTCCGAATCCTCGGCCGCGAGGATCATGCCCTGCGACTCGATGCCCCGAAGCTTCACGGGCGCGAGGTTGCACACCACGATCACCTTCGTGCCGACGAGCGCTGCGGCGTCGTAGTGCTCACGGATTCCCGACACCACGGTCCGCGTCTCGGGGCCCACCGCGAGCGTCAGGACCAGCAGACGGTCGGCTTTGGGGTGGGGCTCCGCCGCGACGACCTCGCCCACGCGGAGCTCCAAGGCGGCGAAGTCGTCGATCCCGATCTCGTCCTTGTGCACCAGGGGAACCGTCTCGCGACCGACCGGCTCGTTCTCGGGCGGTGCGTCGAGCGACGCCCGCAACGCGTCCAGATCGACGCGCGGGAACAGCGGATCGCCCGGGGCGGTCGGCGTGCCCTCGCTCAGCCCGTCCCAGCGCGCGGCGTCGGCCAGCGTGACCTCGCCCGCCGCCCCCAGCTGCGCGCGGAGCTCCGCCATCTTGCCCGGCATCACCGGCTCCAGCAGCACCGAGGCGCAACGGAGCGACTCGAGGCAGCTCCGCAGCACCGTGTCCAGCCGACCCGATGCGGCCGGGTCCTTGGCCAGCTCCCACGGCTTCATGTCGGTGACGTACTTGTTGGCCTTGCCGACCGCTTCGAGGATCGAGGCGAGCGCGCGGTCGAACTGCAGCTCGTCCACCTGCTCGCGGACGCGACCCGGAAGGGCCATGAACGCGGTCTTCAGCGCGTCGCTGGCGTCGTCGGCCGGGCCGAAGGCGGGAACGACGCCGCCCCGGTACTTGCCCAGCATCCCCAGCGTCCGGTTCAGAAGGTTGCCGAGGTCGTTCGCCAGATCGGAGTTGATCCGCTCCGCCAGGCCCAGCTCGTGGAACGAGGCGTCGAGGCCGAAGCTCATGTCGCGCATCAGGAAGTAGCGGAACGCGTCGTTGCCGTAGCGCTCCTGCAGGTCCAGCGGACGCACCACGTTGCCCAGCGACTTGCTCATCTTGCGGTCCTCGATCAGCCAGTAGCCGTGCACGTTCAGGTGCCGGAACAGCGGAATGCCCGCGGCCTTGAGCATGGTGGGCCAGAACACGCCGTGCGGCTTCACGATGTCCTTGGCGATGAAATGCTCGGCGGCCGGCCAGTAGCGCTCCTCGAGCCCCTCGCTGACGAGCTCGGACCAGTAGTTGATCAGCGCGTCGAACCAGACGTAGGTGACGTGGTCCTCGTCCCACGGCAGGGGGATGCCCCACGGCACGCGCTCGCGCGGGCGGCTGATCGACAGGTCGCCGATCGGCTCGCGCAGCATCGCGAGGACCTCCTTGCGGTAGCCCTCCGGTCGGATCAGGTCGGGATTCGTCTCGAGCTGCTCCTTGAGCCAGGGGCGGTACTTCTCCATGCGGAAGAAGTAGTTCGCCTCGCTGCGGTACTCGGGCTCGATCTCGTGCTGCGGGCAGAGGCCGCCGTCGAGCTCCTTCTCGGTGTAGTAGCGCTCGCACTTCACGCAGTACAGCCCGCCGTACTCGCCGTAGATGATGTCGCCCTGGTCGTACACCCGTTGAAGCACGTCGCGGACGACCTTCTTGTGACGTTCCTCGGTGGTGCGGATGAAGGCGTCGTAGCGGATGCCGAGCCGGTCCCAGGTATCGCGGAACAGGCCCGAGATCCGGTCGGTGTACGCCTGCGGGCTCATCCCGTGGGCCTCGGCCGCCTTCTGGATGTTCTCGCCGTGCTCGTCCGTGCCGGTCAGGAACCGCACGTCGTCGCCCGCGAGACGGTGGTACCGCGCGGCGACGTCGACGAGGATCGTCGTGTAGGCGTGCCCGATGTGGGGCTCGGCGTTCACGTAGAAGATCGGCGTGGTGGCGTAGTACACGCCGGGCGTGTCCGAGTTCGGTCGTGCGGCCATGAGTCCTCCAGGTGCGGCGGCGTCGGTACGGCGAGGGGGCCGTCGCGTCGGGCCGGTCGCGTCGGGCCGGCGTCGGGCCGGCGGCGGGGCACCGTCCGGCGACGGCGTCGGTGCGCGCGGCCGAGCACGCGAAGCGTAGCAGATCGCGCCGTCCAGGCGGCGCGCTCGCCGACGCCCGGGCCGCATGCGAGAATGCGCGCATGGCCGATGGAGCCGCGGGCGCGGCGCAAGCCGTCGAGGATTTCTACCGGGCGCGCCGTCGAGCGACGCTGAATCGGTTCCTGACGCAGATGTCGGGCAGCCGCCACGCCTTGGTGCCGTACGAAGAGGTGCGCAAGCGCCTGCAGGCGATCGAGAGCGCGGAGAAGCGCCTCGAGGACGTGCCGGTGGACGCGATCGTCGGATCGGTGGGTCGCTACAACGACTTCACCAGCGAGTTCCTGCCGCGTCGCAACTCCGATCGCGAGCGCTGGGTGGGCGTGAAGCTGGCGATGACGGGGCTCGAGGGGGTCCCGCCGATCGAGGTGTACCGGGTGGGGGACGCCTACTTCGTGCGGGACGGCAACCACCGTGTGTCGGTGGCGCGGCAGCTGGGCGCGAAGTACATCCAGGCCTACGTCACGCCGGTCCGAACCCGGGTGGCGTACTCGCCGGAGGACGATCCGGAGACCCTGATCCTGAAGAGCGAGTACGTCACGTTCCTGGACAAGACGCGGCTCGACGAGCTCCGCCCCGACGCCGACCTGACCGTGACCGAGCCGGGCGCGTACGAGCGCCTGCTGGAGCACGTTTCGGTCCACCGCTACTACATGGGGATCGACCAGGATCGCGAGGTGGGCTGGGAAGAGGCGGTCGAGCACTGGTACGACCACGTCTACGCGCCCGTTCTCGAGTCGATCCGCACCAGCGGCATCCTGCGCGGGTTCCCGGGCCGGACCGAGGCCGATCTGTACCTGTGGCTGGCCGATCACCGCGCGCGCGTCCAGGACGAGCTCGGCTGGGAGCTTCCCGATCAGCAGGTGGTCCAGGGGGTGGCCGGGGGCCATCTGGCGGGGGAGGAGGAGCGTGGCGAGCTGCTGCAGCGCCTGTCCGAGGACGCCTCCGCCAGGCAGGAGGGCCATCTCACCGACGATCTCTTGGTCGCGTTCGACCTGGGCGTGCCCGGCATGCGCTCGCTGGAACAGGCGCTGGTGCTGGCCCGACGCGAGAACGCCCGGGTGTACGGACTCCGCGTGATGACGTCCACCGAGGCGGCGGCTCACGACGAGGACGAGCGCGAGCGGACGCGCGAGACGTTCGAGGCCCGCTGCCGCGAGGCGGGCGTGCAAGGCCAGCTGGCGTTCGCCGAGGGCGAGCCGGTGGCGCGGATCGTCGAGCGCGCGCGCTGGGCGGACATGGTGATCTGCAACCTGGCCTACCCCGAGCAGCCGGGCGAGCCCGCCACGCTGGCGCAGAACGTGCGGCCGCTCTTGCGCCGCTCGCCGCGTCCGTTGCTGGCCCTGGCCGGGACCGTCACCGCGCTCGAACGGCCCCTTCTCGCCTACGACGCCGGCGTCCGCTCCGAGACCGCGCTGTTCGTCGCCGTGTACGCGGCGCTCAAGTGGGGCCAACACCCCGTCGTGCTGAGCGTGTCCGAGGTCGGCAGCCAGAGCGCGGAGGCGCTGGACCGCGCCCGCGCCATGTTCGAGCGCTACGGCGCGTCCGCGGACTACGTCTCCGCCGACGGCCCGGTCGCCGACGCGATCGTGCGCGTCGCCGAGGAGCGCGACCGGGACGTGATCCTGATGGGCAGCTACACCTACAGCCGCTGGCTCGAAGACGTGTTCGGTGGGGTGCTCGAGCAGGTGCTGCGGCGCGCTGGCAGGCCCGTGCTCATCACCTGAGCGGCCCCTCGGCGCGATGGCGGATCCGTTCGCTCGCCTCCCGGCGGGCGCCTCGCGTCGCCTGCGGTACGATGCCCGGCATGTCGAAACGCGGCCTCACGCCCCAGTCCGAGGACTTCAGCGCTTGGTACAACGAGATCGTCTACCAGGCCGACCTGGTCGATCTCTCGCCGGTGCGCGGCGCCTTCGTGATCCGTCCGTACGGCTACGCGTTGTGGGAGAACATCCAGCGCGAGCTCGACGCGATGTTCAAGGCGACCGGCCATCAGAACCTGTACTTCCCGATGCTGATTCCCGTGTCGTTCTTCGAGCGCGAGGCGCAGCATGTCGAGGGGTTCAGCCCCGAGCTGGCGGTCGTGACGCACGCCGGCGGCAAGGAGCTCGAGGAGCCCCTCGCGATCCGTCCGACCTCGGAGACGATCATCGGCGAGCTGTACTCGAAGTGGATCCAGAGCTATCGCGATCTCCCGCTGCTCTACAACCAGTGGTCCAACGTGATTCGTTGGGAGCTGCGCACCCGTCCGTTCCTTCGGACCACCGAGTTCCTCTGGCAGGAGGGGCACACCGCCCATGCCACGGCGGAGGAGGCCAAGGAGGAGACGCGGCGGATGCTGGACGTGTACGCGACGTTCGCGCGGGAGTTCGCCGCGATCCCGGTCGTCGAGGGCGAGAAGACCGCCGGGGAGCGGTTCGCGGGCGCGCTGCAGACCCTCACGATCGAGGCGATGATGCGCGACCGCAAGGCGCTCCAGTCGGGCACCAGCCACTACATGGGCGAGAACTTCTCGCGCGCGTTCGATATTTCGTTCAACGACGTGAACAACGAGCAGGCGTACGCGCACACGACCAGCTGGGGCTTCTCGACCCGCTTCATCGGGGCGATCATCATGAGCCACGGCGACGACGCCGGCCTGGTCCTCCCGCCCAAGCTGGCGCCGCATCAGGTCGTGATCGTTCCGATCGCGCGGGCCAAGGACGCCGAGACCGCCGCCCGCGTCGGCAGCGAGGCGCAACGCTTGGCGCGAACGCTGACGGCGGCGGGCGTGCGCGTCCACGTCGACGACCGCGAGGGCATCAGCCCGGGGTGGAAGTTCAACGAGTGGGAACGCAAGGGCGTGCCGCTCCGCGTCGAGCTGGGACCGAAGGACCTGGACGCGGGCACCGCGGTGCTGGTGGACCGCCTGTCGAAGGAGAAGGAGTCCGTCGGGCTGGCCGAGATCGCGACGGGGATCCCCGGCCGTCTCGAGACGTTCCAGCAGCGCCTGTTCGACCGGGCGTCCGCGTTCCGGGACGAGCACATCCTGGAGGCGCACGACTACGACGACCTCAAGGCCAAGCTCGAGCACGGCTGGGTGTACGCGACCCACTGCGGCGATCCGGAGAGCGAGGCGCGGATCCAGCAGGAGACGAAGGCCACCGTTCGCTGCATTCCGCTCGAAGGGCCGTCGGCCGAGGGCACGGTCTGCGTCCATACCGGCGCGCCCAGCGGGTATCCGCGCAAGGTCCTGTTCGCCCGCGCCTACTGAGCGTCGTGTCCGGACCGGCAGGAGCGCGGCTCGGTTCGCCGACGTAAGAGATCCGTTACCGCGAGTCGGTACCCTGTTCCCGTGATGGACGAGTTCGTACTGGACCCAGGCTACGACGCGAGGCCGGCGCCGCTACCCGGACGGATCGCCGAGCTCCGCGAGACGATCGTCCGCGACGCTCACGCGCGCGCCCAGCGGGCCGGCGTCGAGCTGGTGGTCGAGGCGTCGCGCCGTAGCTCGGACGTGGCGCTTCTCTGGTTCTCCGGCGAGCGCCGGCCGGTGCTGGCGATCGTCGGCGATTGGGAGCCCGACGCGCCGGTCGAGCTGCAGATCGCGCACGCCGGTCCCCGGGGCGCGCGCTACGAGCTGGCGCTCTACGTCGTGGTCAAGGGCGACCCGACGCGGGCGACCGACTGACGCCGCCACCCGGCGGCTCCGGGCTGCGCGACCCGACCTTGCGAATACCCTCTTGCATATGCCGAGCGAACCTGCTACGTTGCTCTCTGCGGGTGCGCACGCCCGCGACATCCCACGAGAGGCAGGTGAAACGATGATTCGAGAGTTCCGCTACGTTCTTCAGCGTCCGACGGCCGTTCGTGGCCGCGCGCTGCCCGGCTTCGTCGTGCCTGCCGGGGACGGTTCGAGAGGCGGCGTCTAGCAGACGCGCCACGCCTTCACGATCCGCTCCCCCCTCGGCACAGAAGCGCCGAGGGGGTTCTTCTTGGCCCGAGGCGCCCAGGCGAGATCCGGTGGAGGAGCCGTCGCGAGCGAGGCGATCGAATCCGATCCTCGGCGAATGGCAGGCCGTAGTCATCAAACTATAAAGCGGCACTTGACAGATGATAAACCGCGTCGTAAGATTCGTCCCAAGGAGGACGCCGCATGCACCACTTCGAAACGATCTACCGGATCCAGTCCGACCGCGCGGAGCAGCTCAGAGGCGACGCCGAACGCGCTGGCCAGCTGGCCGCCGCACGCGGCTCCCGTCCCGCCGGCCTCCGGACCGCCACCGCACGGATCCTTCGCGAGCTGGCCGAACGGCTCGACCCCCGCTCGCGCACGACCAGCGCCCGAACGACCTGAGCCCGAACGACCTGAGCCCGAACGACCCGAGCGCCCACGACCCACGACCCGCCAGCCGCACGACAGGGCTCGCGGGTCGTCTCGCTTCGCGTCTCGGCCCGGCCGGGGCGCGCCGTCGAGCGGACGCCGTTTCGCTCCGCGGCAGGGGCGGACGCCGAGGACGAACGGAGCTCAGCCCGCGCGGCCCGACGCCAGCATCGCGACGCCGATCGCCATCGCCGCCGCGGCCAGCAGCCGCCGTACGACGTGGCCCTCCTGGAGAAGGCCGGTCCCCAGCGCGACGCCGATCAGGATGCTCACCTCACGGGTCGGAGCCACCTGGCTGACCGGCGCCAGGCGGAACGCGTACAGGACCAACAGGTACGCCATCGGGCTGAGCACGCCGACGCCCACCAAGGCCCACCGCGACGCGCGCCAGGCGCGCCGGACCTCGTCCCGGCGCAGCCAGGCGGCCGGAGCCAGGACCACCGCGCGCATCGTCTCGGAGAGCCAGGTGTAGAGCAGCGGAGCGATCCCGATCCGGGCGACCGCGGTCGCGTCCCACACCGAGTACGCCGCGATGAACATGCCGGTCGCGAGGCCGGCGCGCACGGCGCGGCCCGAGCCGGCCGTGCGACCGCCCGCCAAGCCGAACGCCGCCGTCGCCACCAATGCGGTGCCCACGACGACCTGAAGGCCGGGACGCTCGTTCAGGAACGCCACCGCGGCGATCGTGGCCAGCGCCGGTCCGCTCCCGCGCGCCAACGGATAGACCAACGAAAGGTCGCCCAGACGGTAGCCGCGCTGCAGCGAGGCGAAGTAGCCGACGTGCAGAAGCGCCGAGCCCGCAACGAACCCCCACGCCAGCAGCGAGGGAGGCTCGTCCAGCGTCCGGGCCACGGCGATTCCCAGCGGCATCGTCGCGATCGAGGCGACCGCCGCGTACGCCCACGCCACCCCGAAGCCTCCCAGGACGCGCTTGGCGAGAAGGTTCCAGCCCGCGTGGATCCCGGCCGAGGCCAGGACGAGGGTCAGGGCGAGGGGATCCACGGGACGCCCGCACGATCCTCCTGCTGGGATCGCGCGACGCTCCGGATCGAGCCTCGCGCACGCCGCCTCACGACACGTACGTCAGCCAGTCCGCGAACCTCGCGTCGCGACCCTCGACCGCGTTCAGGTACCACTCGCGCATCCGCATCGCGAACGGTCCGGCCTTGCCCTCGCCGATCGGACGGCGATCGATCTCGGCGATCGGCGTGACCTCCGCAGCCGTGCCGACCATGAACACCTCGTCGGCCGTGTACAGCTCGTCGCGCGTCGCCCAGGTCTCCCGGACCTCGACCCCCTCCGCCGTCGCGATCGCGATGACGCTGTCGCGCGTGATGCCGCGCAGGTTCACCGAGTGCACCACGGGATAGAGCACGCCGTCGCGGACCAGGAACAGGTTCTCGCCCGCGCCTTCCGCGACGAAGCCGTTCTCGTCCAGCAGCAGCGCCTCGTCGTAGCCCAGCTCGCGCGCCTCCTGGTTCGCGAGCACGCTGTTGACGTAGTTCCCGCCCGCCTTCGCCTTCGTGGGCATCACGTCGGGCGGACTCCGCCTCCAGCTCGAGGTGATCATGCGTGCGCCCTGGGCCACGGCGTCGTCGCCCAGGTAGGTGCCCCACGGCCAGGTCGCGACCATGAAGTGCACCCGGTTCCGAGCCGGGCTGATGCCCAGCGACTCCGGGCCGTACCAGAGGAGGGGACGGATGTAGCAGGCCGTGCGGCCGTTGCCCCGGACCGTCTCGATCACCGCCTCGTCGATCTCCTCCACGCTGGGTACGTCCGGCATGCCGAGGATCTTCGCCGAGTCGAGCAGCCGGCGGCTGTGGTCGCGAAGGCGGAAGATCGCCGCGCCGCGGTCGGTGGCGTACGCACGTGCGCCCTCGAACACGCTGGTCCCGTAGTGCAGCGCATGGCTGAGGACCGAGACGGTGGCTTCCTCCTGCGGGACGAGGCGCCCGTCGAACCAGATCCGTCCGGCGTCGATGCCGGGAGCGGTGCGGCCGTTCGAATCTGTCATGAGTGGAACTCCCTCCAGAGTTGGCGCGTCGGCCCATCGTACAGGCCAGCGGCGCGTCCGGGCGCGTTGTGCCGCGCGGTGGCGCCCCGGTACACTGCGGCCATGCGCATCCTCGTCACCGGCGGCGCCGGCTACATCGGCAGCGTGACCGCCGCCGCGCTCCTCGAACGCGGACACGACGTCGTCGTGCTCGACGATCTCCGAACCGGCCACCGCGAGGCGGTTCCGGGCGACGCCGCGTTCGTGCACGCCGACGTCGCGGACGTCGCCACCGTGGCCGCCACGCTGAGCCGGCACGGCTCGGAAGCGATCGTGCACTTCGCGGCCAGCTCGCTGGTGGGCGAGTCGATGGAGCGCCCGATGCTGTACTTCGGCAACAACACCGGCGGGACGCTCTCGCTGCTGGACACGGCGCTCCAGCACGGCGTGCAGCGGTTCGTGCTCTCCTCGACCGCCGCACTGTACGGCACGCCCGAGACGGTCCCGATCCCAGAGGACGCGCCCCTCCACCCCGAAAGCGTGTACGGCGAGTCGAAGTACCTGATCGAGCGGATGCTGGGTTGGCTCGGACGGACCGCGGGGCTGGGCTGGACGGCTCTGCGCTACTTCAACGCCGCCGGCGCCACCGCCGAGCGGGGCGAGGATCACCGACCGGAGTCCCACCTGATCCCGATCGTGCTGCAGACCGCCTTGGGGCAGCGTGCCGAGGTCGCCATCTTCGGAGACGACTACCCGACGCCGGACGGGACGGCCGTCCGGGACTACGTGCACGTCGCCGATCTCGCGCGCGCACACATCGCCGCGGTCGAGGCGACCGTGCCCGGCCAGGGCGCCGCCTACAACGTCGGCACCGGCCGCGGCTTCAGCGTCGCCGAGGTCGTAGGGGCGTGCAGGGAGGTCACCGGACATCCGATCCCCGCCGAGGTGGCGCCCCGCCGTTCCGGCGATCCGCCCCGCCTCGTCGCCGACCCGTCGCGCATTCGCGACGCCCTCGGCTGGGAGCCCCGCACGACGGAGCTCCGCGACATCGTCGCGTCCGCCTGGCGCTGGCATCAGGCCCACCCGCACGGCTACGGACGCTGACGTGCCCCGCAGCGGGGTCTCCGGTGACGGTCGCGCGTCGTCGGGTGCCACACGAGCGCCTCACCAGCCCGTGATATACCCTCATCGACCTGACCCCAGGTCCGCTGCCCGAACCCCCGCCGCGCCCCGGCGGCAGGCGGCGCGGCCGGACCCGAACGACCCGCGTTTGGAGACCACCATGAGACGAAGCGTCACGATCCTCCTCCTCCTGCTGCTGCTCGGCAGCGCCTTCGCGCAACGGTCCGTCACGCTTTCCGGCGTGATCGACAGCGAGGAGCCGCTCCCGGAGGGCACACGCCTGGGCGTCCAGCTGCTGGACGCGGACGACGCCTGGAGCTACGAGGTGGGCAGCGTCGTGCCCGTCGCCGGTAGCTTCCGCCTGGAGATCGAGCCCGCCCCCGAGGACCGGCTGCGACCGTTCCGCAGCGGCTCGGTGCTGCTGCCGGGCCTGCAGAACGAGTACCGCGTCGAGACCGAAGGCGTCCGCTACGTGCAGGGCACGCTGGCGATGTACCTCGATGCGGACGGTGACGGCGTGTGGACGCGCGATCCGGACCGCGACCCGTTCTTCCTCGCGCTCTCGCAGCTCGAGCGGCCGATCGGCTTCTTCACGCTGATCTACGTGGACCGCGCCGCGCGGATGACGGGGAGCGGCGTCGAGCTCGAGCTCCAGCCGGGTTGGAACGTCTACACCGTACGGTTCCCGGAGAGCGGTCCCGCCTACGCGGTGCGCGAAGCGGTCGACGACATCGCGCTCGAAGTGCTCGATCTCGTACCGCGCTGAGCACGAGCGGCGCGATCCGTGGCCCCGCCTGCGGCCCGACCCGCGGCCGGGCGCGCCACCCGGCGCGCGGCCGCGGGTCGGGCCGGCCGCTACGCCGGCGCCCGATCGACGCGCTCGGCCCCGCTGCGCTGATATAACGGCCGCATGGACATCTGGGAGGGTTCCCTCGTCGGCGACGGTGTGCG
>Ga0102934_1001043_pt1 | contig 19208 bp, 10 predicted proteins | sample SalPonR2_A_D1_MG_FD_78175 | JGI IMG/M metagenome (GOLD analysis project Ga0102934, IMG submission 78175) | Salt pond soil microbial communities from South San Francisco under conditions of wetland restoration - Salt Pond MetaG R2_A_D1_MG | ecosystem: Environmental > Aquatic > Marine > Intertidal... | reverse complement strand
GCGCGACGAGCTTGGTCACTGGCGAATCCCATCTCGGTGAGCTGCAGGTGAGCAACTCGAAAGAGCGTTTGCGTCACCACGGTGGAAGACGAGGCGGACGGTGGTAGGACGGGAAGGCCGAAGGAGTTCGAACCCAGTAAGCTGCTCGGAGTCGAGGTGGCGGTCTCTCTCCTGTTCCCATCGTCGAGGGCGTTGACGCGGCCCAGTGCTCCCCGTCGGGCCGCGCGGAGAAACGAAGGTATCCTCGTTTGGCCCTGGGAGAGGGTCAAAGAAATGGTGGGCGTGGGCTGGTTGTTCGACGAGGTAGTGGCGGAGGTTGAGAAGGAGGACAGGGCAGAGGATACCGCTGCGTCCTCCGCCTCTGCAGCTCTGGTGCCCGCAGGGAGGAGGGTCGCCAGGAGGGACGAGGCGGACGCAGAAGCAGCAGCGGCGGAGGAGAAGGCAGCCCGCCGGCGTAGGTGGCCCTCCTGTCCCGCCCCTGCTTCCCTCCCTCCCTTCCTCCCTGCCACAATGTCTTCAGCATCACTTTCGTCCCTCACGGATTCCTGATAGCCCGTCCTGCGTCTGGTCCTCCCTTCCATTCCCCCCCCTGCCCCACTCACGGCAGCGGCCGGGTCCATGATGGCTACCAGGGCTTGCGCGTCGGCACAGAAGCAATTGACACAGAGCCGCCAGCTTCGAGGGGATTGTGCGGAGACGAAAGCCTGTACCTCGCCCTCCGCCCCTTCCTCCCCAACAATCGGCGCAAAGGAAGCATGGCAATGGCTGCATTCCCAGCAAGGCGACAGGGAGGGAGGCAAAGAGGTTGTCCGGGACGAAGGGGTGTGCAGAGGTTTGAGGGGGGCGTCGTGCAGACAATGCTTGACCCCTTTCGCGGGGAAGGCGGGGGGGGCAAGAAGGGCGGGAGGAAGGGCAGGATGGAGGACGACGTCGTCCGACATGGCGGGGATGAGGCGCTCGACGATTTTTTCTTCCGCCCCGCCGTGGCAGCGTTCCGATATCCATCCCTCCGCGGTCCGGAGGCGCCACACCCCGTCCGGTGGCACTGCTTGCGCTTCCAGCACCTTTATCACGCTCCCTACCTTCAGTACTTTCACTCGGACCGATGTTTCAATGCTGATCCCCGCGCGAACGACCGCCCCTTCCTTCAACACCACGCGGTACAAGCCGGGGGTAAAAGCCTTTCTTCCCTCCCGACCTCCTTCGGCACCTCCCTCCCGTAAGCGGGAGGCCGGATGCGAAGAGGAAGGGCGACAGAGAAAGGGAGGGGGAAGGACGCTTGCCTCGTATGTCCTCTCCAAAAGGACTTGAAATTTGTGCTGTAACCCCAGGGTGGGGGGGCAGAAGGGCACTGAGAGCGGGCTGAGGGCCACGTGGAAGAGGGAGGCGGCGATCCGGGGGATGAGGTGATCCGACCAGGCCTGACGGGACTGGGAAAGGAGGGTGCCGAGGGACCGGAGGGTGAAAGTGTGGAGATAGAAGAGAGGGGGTGACGGCGAGGACGATTGGGAGGGGAGAGCGGGCTCAGGGAGGAGAAGAAGGTCGTGGAGAAGGTGGAGGAGGGTATGGACTTGGTCGTCGGGAAGGAGAGGGACGGGCACATCAGGGACGGGGGCGGCCCCACGCCCGGAGGAAAAAAGAGAGAGGGACCAGAGTGCTTCCACAGGGGTGGTAAGCAGCACGGGTGCAGCCATGGCAGCAGCGCTCTTGTTGCTCCCTCCCTCGACGTGGACCGCCTCGTCTCCCACAGGCGCCACCACCACCTCCGCGTCCCCCCTCTGATGTTTTATGACCACGGCACGTTCCCGTACACCTCCTTTCCCAGGTTCAGCCTCCCTTTCCACCATCCCACCCACGCGTACCATCTCCTGCTCGCTCAAGACAAAAGCGGCGGCCATGGCTCGCGCCATTTGGGGCACGTCGCCTGACGCTTCTATGGATCTCTTTGACCGAGAGCCGCAAGGGCCTCCCCCAAAGCTTTGCTCGCGCCCCTGTTTCCTTCCCTCTCCTGTTCTTCCCTCCTGTCTCCGTCCATCACATTCACCCCTCCCGCTCTCCTTGGTCTCCTCCCTCCCTCCTTCTTCACCGAATCCCCTGCTCCCCCAAGGTAATCCTCCCTCGACCTCCTCCATCCCGTCCTCCCCAGGTCGAAGCTCCCTGACCCCTTCCCGCAAGGCTTCCGTGACGGCGTTCCCGACTTCTACCGACCAGGGAGCCGCTTTCATGCTCCACAATACCCGGAGAAGACTGGCCTCCTCGCAAACCAAGGCCATCAGGGCATGCCCCGCCCCGCATCCCAGGTGAGGAGAAAAAGAGGCGGCAAACGAGGAGGAGATGAAGGAGGGGGAGGAAGAGGGGTGGATGACCAACCCTGTGGCCTTCCCAAGGCGTTGGCCCATGCGTTCCAGCAGCCAGACGACAAAGGATGTCGGGCCGGACGGAGAGGACGCGGCGGACGAAGGGTGCAAGCACTGGGTAAGGGCGGCATCCATGAATGAAGGGGAAACCCCCTGCAGCAGGCAGCGCAACAAGCGCAAGACGACCCGCTGGACGCGGCATGAGCCCGCCTTCAGCCAAGGAAGAAGCACGGGCAGCAAACGCTCCGATGCCGCCCTTTTCTCGTCCCCCATTGGGGAAGGCACCGAGGCGGGCGTGCCGGTTAGGAGAGGGTACAGGTGGAGGAGGTAGCGCAAGGCCAGGGCCTCCACTTTGGTCGGCTCCGCTTTGATCAGAGACAGGCCTGTCCCTCCCCCTCTCTCTTCTCCCGGCTCTTTCGCCCCGCCCTCAGTCTCCCTCCCACCCATATCCTCGCTCTGCACCCGGTAAAGACCTCCGCACAAACCTAGCTCCCCCGCGATTAGGTTGAAACACGAATCAGACAGCTGCCGCGTCCAAAAAAGGGAGTTCTGCGGTATCGCACCGGCCGAAGGGTCAGAATCAGAGGAGGGAGGGAGGGAAGGCGGACAAAGATCGTCTCCTCGGAACCTCGTTCCTATCAAGCCCGCCGCGGATGCCGAGGTGGACGGAGGGACCGGCCCAGAGGAGAAGCGGAAGTGCTCTGCTTGCACGTGAAGGAGTTGGAGCAAAGGCCACGCCGTACCCCGAAGCATTTCCAGCTCGGGAACGCTCACACCGCCTACCCATCTCCATTCTTTCTCGACCTCGTCCCTTTGTCCTTTGTGTGATGGAGCGTGGACGGGATAGGTCCTGTTCACGGCTGGCAATTTGGGCGCCTGGGACCTGCCTGAACCAAAGTGAGATATAGACTCGTTCGAGGCGGGGAGTGCCTCACTTCCGCTCTCGTGGGCACGGGGCTCGGGGTTGAGGGAGAGGGGGGAGAGAGGGGAAAATGCGGAGGCTGCTCCGCTGTTCCCAATGTTCGTGGTAGGAGCAGCCATGCTCCCAGCCGCGGAAGAGGATTGTGGACCCGACGGCCCATGCGGCACGGAGGAAGGGGAAGTGGATGACGAGGGGGGGAGGGGCCAGAGCTTGACCGCCGCCGAGGAGGAAGATCGCAAGCTCCTGCTTTCGCCTCCAGGGTCTTCCATTTCCCCAGCCCGCCCTCCCCGCCCCCTGCCATCCTGCCATTCTTTCATTTCCTCGCCCCGTGAGCGCGGCTGGGCCCACACTTCCTCTCCTTTATAGTGGAATACAGGCCCCAGATTGGCCTCCACGATCTCGCAGTGACTGTGCAAGCCAATCAAGGGGAACATGCGTCTCTTTTCCCCCTTATCGCTTCCTTGTTTTGCAGGAAAACGCAAACGCGGGGCTGAAAGGGAAGGAGACAAGGCGGCAATGTCCACGTCAACAGAGAGCCGGCGGCCGTTGCGAGTAAAGTAAATTTGGCGCGAAGCATGATCAATCCCACAGCCCAAAACGTCTCCTTCCGCCAGTGACGGGAGACCGCAGACTTCCTCCTCGTCTCCATCTTTCCCACCCTCGTCCTCCAAAAAAGACTCCACCGAATGCGTAGTTCCAGCAGGCTCGCCGGCAAACTCGAGGTTTGGCTTCTCGTTATCTTCTCCCGGTTTCCTTTCTCCTTTCTCGGAGGGACACGCCTTGGAAGACAAGAGGGCGGGGGCATCGCTGGCGTCCAGGAACGCCTGCGCCCCCTCCATCCTGTCCCTTCCCGCCCGTTCCCCTTCCGCTTTTTCCTCGTCTACATCGTTGGGAAAACTGGTGCTGGCATGGTGTTTGCTATCCACAGCAGAGGCCACCTGGCTCCGCGGGGAAGAGGGAGCAGGCGGGCATAGGGGAAAGTCCTCGTCTTTCTCCCCCTTCGCTTCCTCGCACCCATCTTCTCTCCCTTCCCCCCGAACAGGGGGGGCGATAACGCCATCGACACGGGGTGGCCGATCGATCGGGTGCAAGGAAGGGGTCGTCTCCCTCTCTCCTTCCATGCGTCCCTCTATCCTGAGGAGGGGTAAGAATGGCGGTGAGAAGAAAGATGCCCCCGAAAATCCTGATGAAGAAGAACGCGAGCCCCTCCTTTCAGGAATATCGCTAGTGGCCAACGCCATCTCCTGTTCAACCTCCCTTCCTCCGCGGCGACGGAGCGTCGGCAGCAAGGAGACGAAGGGGGCCGCTGCAGGACGCAGGTCACGGCTGATGACGGCCCGAGCAGAAGTGAAAGGATGCCGGTGAGTGCCTACCCTTTGACCGTACCCGACTGCGGTCCCAGGATGGACTCCTAGGGCAAGTCCGCCGGCCCTTGTGCCCTGCGAGGTACCTGGACGTCGCACCGCAGGCGAGGTTGTAGGTCCATCCCTGTCCGCGAGCCCAACGACGGCGTTGGCCAGGCGGCCTCCATGGGATAGCTTGGGTGAGGGGGGGAGGGAGGGGAAAACATGGATCCGCACCCCTCCCACCCACAAGGACCAATCATCCGCATGCAAAGCGATCGAACCCTCACCCTGGCCAGGGCCGATGTCGTCCATGCTCTCCTCCCATCCTTCCTCTCCTACGACAATTCCCAGAGACACCCGGCCCATGGCACCCACGCACCGGACCGTCACTTCAAAGTAATTCCCGCCCGGTTCCCCGTCCTCGCTCCCGTCCTCCCGTGCCTCTTTTCCCAAGGGCCACGCCAGGCCGGTGGAAAGCCTTAGCAGGCCCCACCGGTCATCCGAGAGGTTCTTGTAGTAAGCAGTCAAGGGCTGTAGCGGGGGAATTTCCACAGGGGAAGGTACCAAGGACTCCTCTCCCTCCCTCCCCACCTCTTCTTCCTCGTTTCGCGTACGCCCCCGCCGGAGGAGGACGGGGCAAAGGCTTGCTTTCGAGCCCAATCTCAATGTCTCCGCCGGTCCCTCGTCCTCTTCCACATACCGCTCTGTGGCAATGCACCGCATTATTTCCTTGTCCTTGTACGAGCCCCGGACCCCCACGTCGAACACCCATCCTTCCCCCTGCCCTCCCTCCCGATGTGGGGCCAATTTCATGTACGTCTGCCCACTGGGGAGGGTAAGCCGGTAGCTTGTCTCCACCACTTCCTGTTGTTTGAAAGAGTGGCCCGTGCGTTCCGCCCTGGTGTCAGGGAGCCTCCGCACCCCCACGCCATTGCTGGCAGTGACCACATAGGTGTAACGGACGCCCCGGGCCTGCCGTCGTGCCTCCCATTCAGCTTCTTCCTTGGCAGCTGCGCTCCGACGGTGGGCGTCTTGGAGGGAGGCCACATGCCGATGCAGATGGTCGTACGCGAGAAGGAGCTGGGGTAGGGTAAGGCGCAGGGTTAGGTATTGAGTGTCGGCATCGGTGAGGGGCCAGGCGAGGGGTGGGGCCCCCGCGTCGTTGGAACTGGCTAGCACGGGGGGAGAAGAGGTAGAGGAGGGGAAGGTGGAAGGTGGGGAGGAGAAGGTGGCGGAGGATGATGTAGGGGTGGGGGGAGAGAGGAAGGGAAGGAGGAGGCCGCGAGGTCCTTGCCAGGCAGGCGGGACGCAAGAAGAAGGGACCAAACGCATATGCTCAAGAACCAGGCGCTTGGTCAACCGGCCTTGGATTAAGCCTTCCCGAACCGCCTTCCGCGGCCACAAATTCCAACTCCCCGCTCGCCCGCCCCCCCTCTCGTCTGCGGCCCCCGCCTGGTCCTTGTCCACGCCATCTTGCAGGCGGTGGAGGGAAAGCGTGCTTTGAAGGCTGGGAAGAATGCCAGAGGACATCAGAAATTCCGCGTCCTGGGCGCGAAAATCCAAAGCCCAGACCCTCAGGATTTGACAAGCCAAGGGAATATCCTTGTGGCCAAGGGCGGCCTGGAGGAGGCGGACGAGCGTGGTGTAAAGGGCGACAAAGTCGGCATGGAGGACTTGCCGGGTGGCGGCAGGGATGCCTTCCAAGCCGGTCAAATAATGATGCGATTCCCGTGCCGAAATAGACGTAGGGGAAAGAGACAAGTCTGCACCTGCAATGGTCGGATTCGAATCCGACGCACCTCCCGCTTCCTCTTCCTCCTCGCGCCCCGTCCCCCTCCCTTTCAAGAGGAGAATTTTCCGACCGAGGGCCGGTTTCAAATGGCGAACAACACCAAGCAAACTCGTGGACGGGACCCCCCCAACCAGGCCTCCGGGACCTGAGGACTCGGTAGCTTTTAGTATCAGGGCGCGGAAACAGCGAAGGCCGTAGCGACGGCAAGAGGCCCTGCCCAGGCGGCGTCGAAACAATTGACGCAGAGAGCCCATGTCCCGACACTTGGGGTCGAGTAAGAACTCGACACAGGCCTGAGCAAGACCAGCTTGGGCATCGCCATCCTCTGGGTTGCTTTCTCCCAGTCCCTCGGAACCGCTCTCGTGGGTCTTAGCAGGGTGGAGTTGGAGGAGGAAACGTGCCTTGGCAATCAATTCCTCCATAGCCTCCACAAACCCGGGTACGACAGGCACTGTCGCTTTCAGTTGAAGCGGCTGCCGCTGCTGTCGTTGCTGCTGCTCGTGCTCTGGTTCTTGTGCCCGTAGATGCCCGTGCTGAAGGCCCTGACTACCCAAGGAGGGATAAAGGGAAGCATCGTGGCTTCCCGTTATCCCCCCCACAGTGCCCAGGGATGGGGAGAGGGAAAGCAGAGAGGAGAGACTCTCGGTGGGAAGGTGGTTCGGGGGGTCGGACTGGGATGGGATCCCTTGATCGGCTGCAAGGAGAAGGAGTGGGGTGGACGGGTGAATGCCCTGGTCAGATTCTGTGCTGGTGCTGCGCATCAAATCAATGCGCGCAGAAGGCAAAAATGTGAGGCGGCCATTGGGCGGGAGGGAAGGCGGGAGGGAGGAAGGGAGAGAAGGTGGAAGGGCATCCAAGCTGGTGCTGATTGTACGGTTGAAGATGGTGGAAGGAGGCTGTGAGGGAGGTGAGGCGGTAGGAGGGGCCAGCGGTTCATCTGTGCCAGGGTGGCGGTTGCTGCGAAACGCGCGTGCTTCCTCACCACTTCCACCGTCCTGATCCCCGACGGCCCTGCTAGTATCGGCACTGTCAGTGCTAGTGACAAGCGTCAAAGGCGCAGAATGGCCATACATGCCCACTGTGGTGTGGCTACCGTCCAACGAGGACCCTCCCCGGTGCCCGACCATCACCGTCTCCTCCTTCCCTTCCTCTGCCGCACCCCCTGCGGCCCCTTCCTCGGCATTTGCCGCCGTCTCCTCCCGCTCCCGCAGCTCCTGCGCCTGCTTTAAGGTCTGGTGCATCCGGACGATTGCCAGCCTCACCTCCTGCATTTTCCTGCCCACCGTCCGACTCAACTCACATCCTTCCCTCCCCTTCCGCCCGACCCCTCTCTCGCTCCCTCCTTCCAGCCCTTCCTCGTCCAACACCCGCAACGCCTCCCGCCAGAGCCCGGTCGCCTTGCACATGGCCGCGAAGCAATGGATTTCGGCGATTTCCATGGCTGGGTAGATCGCAGCCAGCCGGCGAGTGACTCGGCCTTGCCCACGTGGATCAATCCATTTGCTTAGGATGGACCAGGCGGGAGAGGGAGGGTTAGGAGAGGAAGAAGGCAGGAGAGCGCGGAGGAAGCGGTGGATCTCTTCCTGCTCATGATGCGGGAGTGGAGAGGAGAGGTGGGCTGGGATCGAGCAGGTTAGGGCAGAAGAGGGGGAAGGGATGGCAATGCACTCATCCTCGTCGGCTCTACTACCCTCTGCAACGGCCACTGACACGGCGGGAGTAAGGGAGGGCAACAAACAGGGCTGAAGGTCCCCTCTTACCTTCAAGACCGCAGAATCCTGGTGCGAGGGGACTCCTGCCTGACCGTTTCGACTGACAAAGGATAAAGGGAGAGGCAAGGCTCGGTCGTTGTCCTTTTCCCCTTCCCCTCCCGTCACATCCAAACTCCAGTCCCTGATGTCAGACCATGTCAATGCTGCTCCCAGGGCCGCGTCGCCCTCCTCGACCTCCCCCTCGTCCAAACCCCCGGCAAACAAGGGGCTTCTCAACCATTTCTCCCACCGTCGTTCAGAGCGGCTGAAACCCGGTCCCGCCACCAAGGCCGCAGCCCACATGCCCCCAACCGTCGTGAGAATACCCTCCATGTCCAGCAACCAATGCATATCCAAGGTGCCCATGCTTCCCGCAGGCCGCAAACGCACTTGATCGTGGGGCTGGGAGAGGGAGATGGCCGGGAAAAACGCCAGGCCTCCTGAGGGGGCATTCTCCCGCCCGGCCCCCTCTTCTGGAAGCACGAGGGGATAAACAGCCTCGGCGTGGGAACGACCGGGTCCAAAAGCAGTCCCGAGCGCACGTCCGTTCACAGCAAAAGAAAGTGTTCGATTGGGCAGATCCAAGACCACCGTGATGACGTCGCCATCGGCTAGTGGCTTGTGGGGTCGAAGGTTACCCGCAGAGGGAGAAAGAGGACGGGAGAAAGGTGGGCCGTCATCCGAGGCGACTTGCTTCCCATGCGCCCACAGGGTCCCGTCGGAGCGCCAGGCCCAGGTGTAGGGCTGGCCCCCGACGTGCGTGGGCGAAGAAGGGAGCGAGGAAATAGGCGAGGAGACCGCAGATGCCACGACCCCGACAGCTAGCGTGCCCTTCGCGCATTTTTTCACTGCATATTCCCACACGTGCCTTCCGTCCTGCAACCCCCGGCTGGCCACCGCCGTGGCCCATCCCTCCTCATTTTCCTTCGTGACGTGCGTAAAGGTGTTCTCCAACACGTCGACCTGGCCCCCCCAGGACCCTGGATCCAGACGCAACCACAGCGGATGCGACGCTTCCGCCGTGCTTCCCCCTCCGCTACCCCCTAGCCCACCTGCCCACCATTCTACCTTCAAGAGGCGCACCTCAATGCCCGCTCGGTACGAGCACACGCAGGGAAAGACCTCGCCTTCCACGTCCGTGAAAGCCACGCCTTCGTCCACTCCGTTCTTGGAGAAACTCAACGTGTGAGCATCCAAATCCACTTCCACCCGCAAGATGTCACCGGGGTGCAGCTTGCTCATGGCGGGGAAGCCCGAGGCTGTTCCATGGTAGAGCTGGCCATTGTAGGACCGACGCATCCACATGTTGGGGGAGGACTCGTACGAGGATCCGAGGGAGAGCGGCTTGACGGCTGCCCCAAGGGCGGAGCACTCGTCGTTGGGACTGTCGCTTTGCAAGAGAAATTCCCAGGCGGCTTTTCCGGAACGAAAACCTCGGTTTCCCAGGGCGTACTGGTTGGAGGAAGAAGACGACCGGAAGACCTGCCCCTGCTCCTCCAGAGACACGTCTTCCGAGCACTCCTCCAGGTCAAAACTAGCGCTGCTGCTGTCCCCACCGCTGCTGCCTGTGCTACCTTCGGAAATGTGGGCGATCGTCCATTCCGTCCGAGCCACGGCACGGGCCTGGGCGCGTATTTGATGGCGAATGGAAACAAGGGAGGGAACAAGGGCAATCACAGACTCCAGCTTCCCCAACAACTGGATGAGCGGAGGCAGAAGCCGGGCGGGAAGTTTCAGCTGGTCCGGCTGGAGGAGCCAGACGGCAGCTGTCAGGAAGGGAGGAAGGAGCCGGGAGAGGGTGGGGGAGGAACGGAGGTAGGCCTCGACCGAGGAAGGGGTGAGAACCCCTTGACTCAGGTATTGTGCGACTTGGTCAAGCAGGGATCGGGCGGACTGCAAGAGGAGGAGGCCCAGGTGAAGAAGGAGTGTGGAGGAGGATGGATAGTCGGTGACATCGTCGTCAGAAGGGGCGGAAGATGTTGAAGAGGAGGGACAGAGAGTCAGGCCCTCGCTAGCCGCACTAAGAAGCTGGCGCGTGAAGGCTTCTAGGAAAGCACAGCACACCAGAGGCAAGGAGTGGGAGGTCTCCATGCTGCCCTCCTTTTCTTCTTTTCCTTGTCGACTCGATGGCCCAGCGGGAAGCCTTCGTTTCCTTGGGCTTTTGCTTCTGTGAGTACATCCGTCGGATGGTCTGTGGTTGCGACCGCTGCACCAGTCCTCAGCTTCAACCTGCCTTCCTGTGTCCCGTGTGCCACCACGGCCTTTGCCCCCTGCAGCCTTCTCTTTCTGCAAAATTTCCTCCAATGCCCGGCTTTGCTCCGACTCGATCACCTTCAGGAGAGATGCCAGCAACGTCTTCGACCCCTCCACGTCCTCCTTCCCTCCTTTCCTCCCCGCCTCCGGCACCAGGGCCACGACTCCTTCGTCGGTGCCAAATTTCCGCAGTAGTCGAATGAGAAAGGTGACTTGGACAGAAGACGGGGTCGAGGACATGGAAAATATCGCTGTTGTATGTACATGCAAAAGATGGAACAGCAGGGAACATTTGAGGCTTGTGGTCGGGTAAAAAAGTTCTGTGCCAGCAGCCAACGCTTCCGCCGCCGCCTCCCCAATTTGGTGGGCGGAATCCAAGCCGGGAGACGAGGACGGGGGTCCTGCGGACGCCATCATGAGCCTTTCGAGACAATCTCTGAGTGCATGTAGAGACCTCAGCGCATCTGGGTGGGTACAGGAGGAAGAGGAGGGGGAAAACAGAGGCTGACGGAGGGCCTCCGAGGTGGGGATGGCTGACCCGTGGCCATTGTGGAGTGAGGTTTGCTTCTCGAGACTATCCAGATACCGACCGGACGGTTCCTGTTCCTCTCCCTTCTTCACGCCCAGCTCCATCCCTTCCCTTCCTCTCCGTGCGTCCGCATGATGGCTTGGGACCGAGGAGGAAGCACGGGCGGAGGACGGAAAGGAGGGCGAGAACGAGCACAAGGAAGGCTCGGCGCTCAGATCGATTCCTACGTCGACAGGATCCACATGGGAGGCTACCAAACGTTCCAGATTCGTGCGAAGCAAGCGCAAGACTGCCATCACGATCTTCAACCCGACTGGGTCCGGAGCTCCCCCTTCTGTCAGACCGCTTGCTCGGTGGTGGAGAAGCAAGTTGTGAAGCTGGGTAAAGGTCTCCGCGGTGGGTTCCAAGCAGTAGGGGACGGTCAAGTCTTGGGGGGCGACCCTCGATATGGCATTTTTGTGGGAGCGGTTTGTGGGAAAATCGAGCGAGGGCGGGAGACTGGGCGGGGAAAGACGTGCGCCCAATGGCCCGTCGTAGAGGCTGGCCAACCCCGCCACCTTTTCCAGAACGGCGGCCATGCACCCGCGTCGAGTGGATAGCAACGCCTGCTTCTCTTCCTCCTCGCGCCGTCTCCGCGCTGCCATTCCACCTGGGCCCCTTTCCTCCCCGCTCTCCATCTCGTCCTCCTTCTCCACACGCGGCGCACCGCACGCCATGCATCCTTCCGCCTGCGATCGGGACACGAAACTACAGGCACTACACACCCACCCGTCCCATTCCTGGACGGCCGCCGCCAAATCCCTCTCCGTGGCCGCCCGTTTCCGGACGTCGTGGTCGAAATGAAACACGCCCACCACCTTCCCGTGCTCCACCCAAGCCTGGAGCCCATGCTGCTGGTCGTGCTGCCACGTCCCGACCCAGGAGCCCTCGGATGGAAACTGCGTCAAGCGACCGTATCCATGCCGACGGCCCCCTACCATCTCCCCTTCCCACCGAGACCTCCCTTGCCCGTCGGGGCTGACCGTGTGTTTGACCCCGGGCCGAATACCCGGACCTAAACCTTCCACTCCCACCAACCGCACCGCTCGATTCGCGCCATAAAAAGCCACGGCCGGGAAAATTTCCCCTGTGACCTCCGTAAAACATACGCCTTGGTCCTTTTCCCCGTTCACGATGTAGCGCAAGGTGTGATGTTCGTGGTCGAGTTCAATCCGTACCAGGTCCTGCGGGTGGATGCGGGCTTTGGAGACCCCCACCACTTGAGTCCCGCGCCTGTAGAGGTTCCCATTGTAGCACCGGTACATCCAGAGGGAGGAGGAGGAGTTGTAAGAGGAAGAGGAGACGGGTTTCACCGCCGCCCCCAGGCAAATGCTTTCGTCGTTGGTGATGTCGTCGGCCACCTGGAACGTCCAGGCCCAAGATCCGGAGGCAAAACCGAGGGAGAGGAGGGCGTGGGAGTGCGCGGCGGTTTGACAGCGGACGAGGGTGGGGTCGTCAGGGGGAATGCTGAGTCCGGAAGGAGGGAGCTCGTCAGGGTCGAAGCTGGCGGCGCGCAGGGCGGCAAGGAGGGAAGAAAAGGCGGACGAGGCCGGGAGGGAGGCGCTAAGGGAGGCCAAGGTGGCCTGAACGGAGGCGTGCTGATCCTCGAGACAAGAGAGGAAGTGGTGGGTCGCTTGCAGAAGGGAAGAAGGGAGGGGAGGAGGACCGAGAGGCTTTGAGGCCCCGGCCAAACTCGGCCTAGTGAGAGTCGGTGCCGGAGCAGCCCGCCCGCTCTCCCACGCGTGTTTTTCGTACGTGCCTTTCCTAGTATCCGCGGGCCCCTCCTTCCAGTGCCCCCAATTTGTTTCCTCCCTGGTGGACCCCAGCATGCTCTGAACAAAGACCAGGGCATGGCTCAACAAGCCGGAGGCCGACGTTACCCGTCCCAAGACCTGCACTGCCAAGCTTCCCACCCCGTCCTCCCCCCCTTCCTCCCCATCTCCCCTTTCGTCCGGAAAGCCGCCTACCACGGCCGCCAACCACCCTTGCAGTTCCTCGAGGACTTGGCGGACATCGACGACGCGTGCGTCGGGGCGAGGGGAGGAAACGGTCACGTCCTTCAATCCGTGATACCCACCTTGGTTGTTGGGTCCAAACCCGGATAGCTGCACCCGAACGGCAAGGGCCTTTTCCCTCATTCTTCCGTGGCCCCTGCTGTGTCCTCCCGCCCCAGACATGGGTTCGCTGCAGGGGATCCGAATCGGGCCCCAGGACGTGGCCGAGAAATGGGCCGAGGAAGCGGGGGAGGGACGGGGCACGTCCTTGACACAGACCGCCCCCACGTCTTCCCACACATACTCCTTGCCGCCACGATACTTCTCAAAGGCCGCCTGGACGCAGACACGGCCAGGAGTGCACACGGAGTTGGCGTTGGAGATCAAGTGCTGCGGGAAGGTCAATGTGACGGCCGATACAACCTGCGGGACCGGCAAGACCACTCCCCAAGTTGAAGTCCCCGCCCCTTTCTTAGCACACCAATACCGATGCTGCCCGCGCGTCCCCGCGGCCAGCACGCCTTCTTCTTCGCTTTTCCCGCCTTCAATCTCCCCTGCCAGGGCTTTCCCCGGCCCTCGGTGACCGTCCACAGAGGACGCAAAGGCGCCCGACGCCTCCAGGCGGAGAGGGGCCTCGGGGAGGGAGGGAGGCAGGGCCACATCCGGGAAGAAGCACAGGGCGGGAAAGGCCTGTGTGAGTGCATGCAGTTCCAACAAAGGTAGCCTCAGGAAACTGGGGTCCGCGAGAGCATGTGTATTATTGGCGGCCCTCCGTGGTGGGGAGATAACGTCCCCACAGGCAGGGGACGCGCCCGCTTCCTCCCTTGCTTCTCCAAAGTTTCCTCCGGGAGACCTTTCTCCCGCTCGAAGGACGGCTCGGAGGGCGACCAAACACACCTTGACCATGCTGTGGGAGAGCCGGACCTGGCTCGAGTCCTCCGCGCAGGGGAGGGGCAGGGGCAGCGGGCGATGGAGGAAAGGGCGTTGAGCAGCGGTGCGGTTTTGCACGAGGTACGGGTGAAGGTGTTGAAGGAGGGCAAGGCGTTTTTGAAAGAGGGAAATGTAGGGCGGAAAAGGGATGGTGGTGTCCAGCTCCTCTTCAAGACGCGCCTTGAGAGCCGGCAGGAGAGAAAAGGAGGACGAGGAGGGGGAGGAATAATGGGGCAGCGGGGTAAAGACAAGCACCCCCGCCGCTAAGGCCCGCTCAAAGTCCGCGGATCGCATTTTAGCGCTTCTGTACTCGGCGTGCGTGTACGCGTGTCCTTTCCTTAGGTCCAAGGCTGCCAGTAGGGCCGAGTCGAAAAAACGTCCTTGAAGTGTGGTCAGAAAATCAGGCCTGACAGAAGCCTCCTGCCACGTTTCTCCGTCCAGCTTCAACGCAGAAAGAGGAGAGGAAGACGTGCACTGATTGTGGCCATTTCTTGAGCGCGCATTGTTGGTAATCAGGTCTTGACTCGATGACGTCGGGAACGGAGCACTGCCACGCCTGCCGGTGGATCGAGCACCAACCCGAGTCGAAAATTCAGGACCGGACGCTCCTGACCCTCCTCTGTGCTGTTCTGGGTCATCCGAATCGTCTCTCCCCTGCAGCAAGAATTCGGTGGTCCCGATCCCTTCGATTCCCTGGGAAGGTTGGTTACCCATACGCCGTAAGTGTTGAAGTGGTTAATCCTAGAGGGAAGATGGCATTGACAAGTAAAGCCCTGAAGCCTGTGTACTCTCAACGTACTGTAATTGTGTAAGCAAACAATGGCTAAAAAGTTAATGTACAGGATGGAGCTATGCTTTTTTGCTACCTTCACTTCGAGCTTTTCATAAGGGAAGGGCAAGCCGCACGGACACTTTTCTGCCATCCACTGGAATGGGGGTCGACGCGTGCACCACTGCATCGCTGCGGCGAGATCATGGTCATCATATTCGGCGGATACACAAAAACACAGGTTACCGCACGATTTTGAGAAAAGTCTTTGGGACGGGAGCGGCTAACGCATGGGACTCCGCAAGCAGCTCAAGGTCAAGCATGTATCACAGTGGTAAAAGGGGACAACATCAATTTCTCCCGCCACGGAAGTGATGATCCCCACACTCTCTCCACTTCGTGCCCATCCCTTCGGCAAAATTATACACGGTGTGGACGGTGGGGCCCGAGGTAGCACGGTTGGGCGGGCACGCGGAAGGGTATGGGTTTGAAAAGCTGCAACTTGAGCGAGGCGTCGGCGACAAGGAAGGCCGGAAAAGAGTCCCGCCTGCCAAAGCAGGGTGGGCGGTAAAAGTGCAAGTGGAGGACATTGCCGTGCGATAACTGCACGTCTGAAAAACATACATTTATTGGGCGTGCAAGGGCCACAAAAGGCTCCTGGTGTGGTTCTAAAGGCCACTTTTGCAAGTACAAAAGGCTGGGGGAGGGCGGGGGGTCACATGATATGATATGGGCCAAGCCCCCCGGCGCGGCCTGACCACGCCCGCAAAGCCAAGCGAGGCACGAAGGTGTGTTTTGCATACCATCGCATGCGCCAAGTGCGCAAGGAGAGGCGATTTAGAAGTGGTTAGGGTTGGTTTGCATCTTTTGATGGAGCTTGTGGGCTGTGCGTGGACTTCAACCAAACTACCTGTCAGGGGGCTTTCGGACTGTGCCACGCCAGGTCGAACGACCTACTGCTGTCCTTCACGGTAGCATGTCAAGGTCGACTAAATCACGTAGAGAAACTGAGGAAAATGGGGACCAATGAGTTGAATTTTGAGGGAATAATATCCTGCAACCGGATATGACTGCGTCATTCTCTAGGAAAAAAAGTATGCCAAAGGCAAAGATGAGAGAGGTCTGCCAAGGTGACCTCGTACTAATGCCATGAAATTTGTCATGGGAAAGGCGATCAAAATGTGCGGCTACAAAGCGTACACTTTCTTCGGTTTCGAGCTTAATATTTCTGATGGGATTTCGGCACGTGACATTCACGAACGCAATCTTCCCCGTAGATGCCATGGGTTTGCTGAATATCACATTTTGTCCCGCGCGAGGGTTTATTCGGGTCGAGGTCCTGAACGGGGTACTAATATTTTGGTTTTGTCAAACGAGTGCGCGAGACAACTTTGTCGAGAAGGTGGCCTTTAGAAATGCGTCAAAAATGGCTGCCGTTACATAAATGAATTATACGTAGAGAGCAAGGGAATGATGTAATTTCATTCTTCTTTCTTAGGTTATTTTATTTTGTCCAAAGACAGCTGTTGCTTTCATCAGACGAGCTCTAACACAAAATGAGGGCGATGGGAACACCGAAAGCCGATTTTTTCAGGGGCATCGATTGGCTTACGGCTCTTTCTCGCAAGCTAGTGACGAATTTTAGGGTCTACGTTGTCTCCCAGGACTAAGCATTGAATTGGGAGAAAAAAAATTATATCGGCAAGGACATATTCCCACTTCTACGCAGTTCCACACAACTGGAGCAAGAGGGAGGAAAGAAAGGACAAACGACAACACAAAATAATCCAACTGGACCTTTCCCGACATCTACATGTGCTTATAATGTACTATAAGAGGACAAATATCTCCAATTTAGATAGTATCATGATCCAAATTCCATTCCTTCTCTGCTAGCATCTCATGAGACCAAAATAGTGGTCATACAACTCGAAAAGATAATATGACAGACCCCTTCTTAAGCAAATCATAAACGTCTCTTACATGTTGGAGAACCAAACAATTATAATGCCTCCTAATCGCATGCGGTGCTCATTTCAGTTCCACCCCCCAGAAAGCCGTCTATATCAATATCTTTGGCAGGATGGCAGCCCTCGGTACAACGGGGCCCATGCTGAGAACGTGTTCTCGTCCTGGCTCACGCTCAAATATTGCCAAGTAGGTGCATGCAAGCATGCCTCCCTTGTATGTGGTTTGGTTGACATTTTGCATTGCAGGATGTGTTTTCGCCCTTGCGGCTCGACGTCACTGATGTGTTGTGTGGCCTCAAGAGACGCAAGCGTGCTTCCCAGCAGGTTTCGCGCAGAGACCCTGGTCGAGTCGTTGGCTGTGTCTGCGGAAAATCGCGACGCTCAACGACCAGTGCCATGCAGCTTTACTGTATCCAGGCCATTCAGTCATATCATGGTTTATGGCACCATTTTATTGCGTGTTTGAAGGCCATGGCCTTCGGGGTGGTCTCTCTCGCAGTTTGCGAGAGACTCTGCAGCTCTTTGCTTCCCTCCAGGCAACTCGCTGGCATCGCTATTCCTCTGCCCCCCCCCCCCAAAAAATATGGCGCTATAGTCCCTCGGTATGGGACGAGAATGTGCTTTCCGACGAGGCGAGCACATGCGCGATGTGTGTACATGGCGCAGTGGAAGGGCGGGTGGGGAGGGTAGGCGGGATGTGGGATGGATTTTCCGTGGCGGGGTCGACGTACAGGGTCCTCACTCCCTGTCTCTTTTGTCGGGGCCTTTTCAAACATGGGCAAGCTCTTACAACCTGTGTCCACGCTGCATTCTGCTTGCCATACACGATGGGTTTCCTTGCCTCGCGTATGACTCGAAATGTGCGCACAGTGATTAAAATAACCCTGTAGAATTGCATTTCGTGGTTGGATGCTCGGGGGAAGGTACCAGAGAGGAAAAGATATAAATGTGCCCACTTTCCCTTGTATCCCCCTCATGCGTTCTTGCCTTTTCACATTAAAAAGCACGTTACATAAGAACAAGTGAGTACCGGTCGGGACAAGTCCAGCAGTAATGGAGCATGGGCAATTCGACCTCCATTGATCCACCTGGAGACGACACGCGCATCACCGATTTCAGGCCCCAACCACCAGCATTGAATTCGGGCAGTGCCCCCACGGTCCGCACAACAGAAAACGTGCAAACACCTGGCCAAGAAGATCTTTCCTTGGCAAACATCGTCCCGGTTTCACTGCAAAGCAACGGGATTACACACACTCCGGCTCCAAGCAGACCGCAAGCCCCTCCACGCAGCATGCTGGCGCGGCGACCTTCCCGGGAACGGACGGGAGGCACCGTCGGGAAAAAAGGGGATGGGAACAGATCGGATTGGGTCTGGGAAAACAGTCATTGGACAAAGGTGCGACATGTGGGCGGGAGGGGAGGGATGTTACGCGCGAGTGGGAGGAAGGGGAGACCCCAGGACGATGATCCGGCTGTGACCTCTGTTCACTTCTCTCCCCCACCACCCCTCCCCTCTTCCTCTACATGTCCCCACCATTTCTTACCATCCCTTACTTTGCCCCCACCTCTGCCTGAGACAGCTGAAAGCCAACAAAGATAAGGATCGTGAGGTGCCCAAGTGTCGATCAGGTCATGCCTGCGTCCAAATTGGCCACTACATGTATATCATTGGCGGATATTCCGATGGCATCTGTTTTTCAGGTGGGAGGCGAGGGAGGAAGAGGAGGACGGGGGGGCAGGCAGAGCGGGAAATGACCCAAACGTGCGTGAATTTCTAATCATACGTCTCTCCTCCTCCTCCTTCCGTCCTTTGCACCGTCGTTTGCCTTGGCAGACGTGTATATTCTGGACCTAAACTCGCATTTGTGGCGACACGTGGAGAACAGCGGGACCGTCGTACAGGGACGTGCTTCCCATTGCTGTTGCATCGGCCCGGGGAACCGCGATATCTACATGTTTGGCGGGTCGGGTCCTTGCTGGGGCCGGACCAACCTGGGCGACCTCTGCAAGTTCGACACGGAGAAAGAGGTGGGGAAGGGCGGGAGGAAGGAACGGGGGAGAGGGATGCTGGGTGGTAGGGAACGCGCGGTGTTTCATGGCACGTGAGCACTCGGGACTGATGCTGGCATGGTCCTTTTTTTCGTCCTTTTGCCCTTAGGAATGGTCCATCATGCCGTTGAGGGGTCAAATGCCCCCCCCCGGGTACGGTCAGTCCCTCTGTGTCTACAAGCACCGTCTGATCCTGTTCGGGGGGACCTGTGGTTCTTTCTTCTACAACCATCTCTTTGAATACGACACGAAGGAGCAGGTGGGCAGGCGGGATGGGGTAGAAGGGAGGAAGGGAGGGAGGGAAGGGGGAGGAAGAAAACATGCCTTGCTTACGCAGGCATCCGCGGTTGTTTTCTTCCAAAAGTTGACGCGTGTCTCACCGATTCCCTCCCTCCCTCCCTCCCTCCCTCCCTCCCTCCGTTACTAGGTCTGGACCCGCCTCCAGGCTCAAGGGCGGCCCCCCAACCCACGCTACAAGCACCAAGCCGTGGTGGTGGGGGACTG
>Ga0102934_1001042_pt1 | contig 19210 bp, 13 predicted proteins | sample SalPonR2_A_D1_MG_FD_78175 | JGI IMG/M metagenome (GOLD analysis project Ga0102934, IMG submission 78175) | Salt pond soil microbial communities from South San Francisco under conditions of wetland restoration - Salt Pond MetaG R2_A_D1_MG | ecosystem: Environmental > Aquatic > Marine > Intertidal... | reverse complement strand
GCAGGAGCAGGGTTAGCAGCGGCGGCAAAGAAAAAGCCCGGTCCCACCGATAGCGGAACCAGTAAGAAAGATACTAATGAGTCCTCTACACTGAAAGAGGATATACAAAAAATTATAACCGCCTTTAATGGGGAAGACATGAATAGTGCAGAGCGTCATTTGAGGGACCTGGAGACTTCCTTTGGCAAGACGGTCTATGTTCCCTTCTTAAAGGGTCTGTATCTTAAGGACATCGGTGCAAAGGACAAGGCGATGGAGAAGCTGTCCGACGCCCTTTCATGGAAAAACTCCTTTTGGCCGGCCTCCTACTATCTTGCCGAACTCTATACCGAATCAGACCCGCTTCGCGGGTGTAATGAGTTTAAACGGTGTCTACATAAAATTGAAACACAACCGCACCAAGAAGATACTGAAAAAGAAATAGAGTATATCCTTTTAGATGGTTTCGATAAATCCTATTTCCACCATCTCTGCACTCGCTGGATAAAAAAACTCTGCACTTCCGAGGGAGAAAAATATGCCCATTGATAGAGAAAAATACACCCATAACTACCTTGATGAAACAAAAGAGCACCTTGCCGTTATCGATGAAGGGGCCATTTCTTTAGAAAAGAATCCCGGAGATACTACTGCACTCAATTCTGTGCTTCGTGGACTTCATGCAATTAAGGGATCCTCCCGGATGCTCGGTTTTTCCAATATGGAACAGAGCGCCCATGCAATGGAAAATGTGTTTAAGGGACTAAAGGAGGAGCGGTACGAGTTCGGGTCCTCTCTCTTGCAACTTATAATGCTGGGGGGAGAGATTATCAGAAAGGGGATTACCGCTATCTCCTCGGGGGGCGAAGACAGCATCAAAGTGAATCGCTTTGTAGATGCCTGCGGGAAAGCCGCCGACAATGAGCCCTTTGGGGACGACCTTGGAAACATCAGAAAGGAGATACGCTCCTCCTCATCCCCCGTTAAAACATCGGACTCTCCTAATAAGGCCGAGGGCTATGAAACTATCCGCGTTAATCTTTCGGATATAGAAGAGATAACCGCATCACTCAACAATGTAATTATTTCACAATTTCAACTTAAACAATTTCAAGAGCGGATAGGAGAAATTCAGCAAAGTTATAACAATCTTGGTAATACTACAAAAAACACTTCCTTTGAAAAAACAAGGAAGGAGATGCAGAATTTTAAGAAGGATTTTGTCGAACAGATGGCGGTGGTAGAGCAGAACAGCTACAAGCTCCAGGAACAAATCATGCGTCTCTCTATGCTCCCGATAGATCTTGTCCTATCGGAGCTTCCCCGAATGGTGGCCGAAACTTCAACAATGCTCGAAAAAGAGATAGATCTTACCATTTCGGGAAGCGGAATACTTATGGATAAGGCAATTTTGGAAAAATTGAATGATCCCCTTATTCACATCGTGAGAAATGCGGTGGACCATGCTATTGAGACGGCAGAGGAGCGTCAAAGAAAGGGGAAAAACAGAAGAGGATCGATCGAGATCATGTGCAGTGCCGAAGGTGGTAATATAACAATCCGAATAAGGGACGATGGAAAAGGCATTGATCACGATCAGATTGTACAACAGGCGGTAGAAAGGGGGCTAGTAGAGAAGGACGAAGTCGACGAGCTTACGGAGACAGATGTATATGCATTGATTTTCAAGCCAGGTTTTTCCAGTCGGGATGAGGTGAGCGATTTGTCCGGCAGGGGGGTCGGCCTTGATATCGTAAAAGTGAATATAGAATCGGTAAAAGGAAAGGTGACGGTCCAAAGCACCCCCGGCGAGGGAAGTGAGTTTATTCTTGCGGTACCCCTCTCTCTCGCTACGGTTTCCGGCTTTTTTGTCCGTTCGGGGGGAGAAAAGTTTCTTATTCCGAGCAACTTTGTACATAAAATAGTGCGTATCAAACGGGAAGATATTATTTCCTACCTCAACAAGGAGGCCTTCAGACTGGAGCAGCAGATAATTCCGCTCTATTCCCTCTCCTCACTTCTTGTTAAAAGAGGCGCCGGAACTACCGGAAGAGATATGATCTATGTAGTAGTTGTAGAGTCTATGGGTGAGCGCATCGGTATTATAGTAGATATGGTATTACAGCATGTGAGTCTGATTTACAAACCGGTACCAAAAAATACAAGTAAACTGAAGCCGGTCCAGGGTATTGTCTTTGATGAAAACTACAGGATTATCAATATACTCTTTATTCCGGAACTAATGAGCCGGTTTAGGCGCTTAAAATCAATCGACCTTGTAAAGGAGGACCTTGACGAATATCAGCATGTGCCGGTGGTTCTTGTGGTGGACGACTCAAAAAATACCAGGGAAATTGAAGAGTCGATCCTTTCCCTGGAGGGGTATTCGGTTAAAACAGCCCGCGACGGGATTGAGGCGCTGGAGGTTCTGCGGACCACCCGTATAGATCTTATTGTAAGCGATTTAGATATGCCGAGAATGGACGGCATTACAATGATAGAGAACCTGCGCAAAAACGCCGAGTTCGGTGATATTCCGGTGGTGGTGGTGACGGCTTCTGATGATGATGAGACGGTAAAAAAGGCACATGCCGCCGGAGCACAGGAACATATAGTAAAATCGGATTTTAACCGAAACAGCCTAATAAAAATTGCTCAAAAACTCTTACAGGAGAAGAGCACAATTGTATGAGCACCCTCTTATTTATCGGTAACACCGACCTTACATGGTCTATTATTGAGAACTCTCTCGTTGACAGTAACTTCCACGTGGTAAAAGCCCACAATCTTAAAGAGGCGCTTCCCCTCTTTTTATCGGAAAAACCGGACCTGCTGCTTGTGGATGTACAGGCCCAACCGATAAACGGGTTCCAGATAGCGCGTTTCTTTAAAAGCCATGGGGAGCTCATGGATATTCCTATCTTGCTTCTTACTGTAGAAGCAGATCCAAAAACAAGGTTCTGGAGTGAAGAATCCGGAGCAGAGGAGCTGGTCCTCCTGGACCCGGAGAATATAGAAACTCTGCCTCGCATCATAACTCCTCTTCTCGCCGCTTCTTCCCAAAAGGGACCTTTACAGCTCTCCGAGAAAACAGTAGAACAATTCAGCACGGCGGAGGAACAGACTCTTTTTTCTTCTCTCTTTGATATAAACGAAGAGCAGCTCTTCGGCCTCTCCATGTATAATTCTCTTCGCAAAGCAGGAAGTAAGATTGAATCTCTTAATAAGACCGCCGGCGAGATTCTTGGCACTCTTCAGTCCGTGGCGGAAACCCACATCGGGGTATTGATAATAAAATACAGGCGGGAGAGAAAAATTTTCATTCTCCCCTCACCGGAAATATATAAAGACGAAGCAGAGCAATTTACCAACCTCTGCCTAGAAGACTTCAACCGGCTGCCGGATGCACAGACAATACGAAAGTCGGAAAAAACCTATATCGGCACGGAGGAACGAGAGGACTTTGACCTGACCAGGATAGACGGCAGGCGTCTTAGTTCTTACCATATGGCGGTACTTTCAAGTCCCGAGGGAGAGCTTATAGGTACCCTCCATGCGGGCAATCTGACCAATAACTACTTTACCGGAAAAGTAGGCAGTTTATTCGACCGCTTTGCCGAGGCGGCCTCTCTGATAGTTCACAACAGTGTTATTTTTAACAGAACCCTGGAGACGCGCAATAAGATCGAACATATTTTTTCTAAATTTGTCCCAAAGGAAGTAATTAGAGACCTTCTGGACCAAAGTGAAGAGGCTGAACTGCAACTCGGAGAGAAAAGGCATGTGGCGATTCTTTTTTCCGACATAAGGTCCTTCACCGTAATTTCAGAACACAACAGCGCCGAGATGATAGTTGATTTCCTGAACCGCTTCTTCGATAAAATGTCCCAAGCTATTCGCACCCACGGGGGCTTTATTGACAAATTTATCGGTGATGCTATTCTCGCCGTGTTCGGTGCTCCGGTTAGCTACGAGAACAATGCAGAAAGGGCGGTGCGTGCTGCTTTAGATATGGAAAAAGCCCTCGCCGACATAGAGACGGGTGAGTTGGTCCTTCCTGAATCCGGCTTTAACATAGGCATTGGCGTGCATGAAGGGCCTACTATTGTCGGCAACCTCGGGAGCCGTGACAAATTTGATTATACGGTAATAGGAGATAACGTGAATCTTGCGAGCCGTCTTGAGGGACTGACAAAACATTACCACGAGCATATTATTGTGTCCGACATTTTAGCCTCCTCTCTGAAGGATGAGTTTATCCTCCGTGAGGTGGACACCGTGAAAGTGAAGGGAAAGGAAAAGCCCACTACCCTCTATGCCGTGCGAAGTGAAGCATATTTTGATGATGAAAATTTGAGAGATTATCGGAAAGGCCTCAGCATGTTTAAGCTTGGAAACTGGATCACCGCCAAGGAGTACTTTGAAAGGATACTTGAAAAGCACCCTGACGATTTCCTCAGCAATCTGTACCGTAGCCGTTGTGACGAGTTCGCCGCCGACCCTCCCGCAGATTGGGACGGTGCGATAAAACTCGACTTCAAGTAAGCAATTACAATTACAATTATAATTCTAAAAGCCTTGTTGACACAAAGTGCCCTCTCATAGAGGATGAACTACTATGACCGAACGCATCAAGCTTGCCTCTTTTACCGCCGTTTCAATGCTTGTCCTCGCCTCCGTAGTGACCGGATTAAGCGCGTCCTTACTGGACATAGCTGAGAGTTTCAATATTCCCCCAAGCCGGGCCGGGATCCTCTATACCCTTCACTTTTCCGGTTTTATGGGATTTATCCTTCTTTCTCTTTTGGTACGGGGCCTTCGATCACGTCTGACCCTGCTTCTTATTTTTGCCGGTATATATGCAGTTGCCCTTCTGGTTGCCGGACTTACCCCTCTTTTTTTACCCCTTGCCCTAGCCCTTGTGTTCGCCGGCGGATCCGGAGGAATCATTGAGAGCCACACCACTACGCTGCAGGTTATCACCTCGAAAAATGAGGCAGAGGCAGGAAGGCTTGTATCCTTTACCCAAGCATTCTTTGCCCTCGGTGCACTTTTGGCCCCGGTCTACCTTTCCCTGGAACAGTTGAGCAGGCCGGGCTGGCGCTCCCTCTTTCTGGGGCTCAGCGCTCTCGCCGTTGTTGCTTTGATAAGCGGTCTGTTTATCAAACCGGCACGCTTCGAGCATGCCCCTGCAGTAAACCGCCCTCTACAGATGCGGGGGCTTATTCGGGGCTGCACCGCCATTGCCTTTTATGTGGGCGCAGAGGTAATAATCTTCGGCTGGGCCCCTACGGTGATGCAGCTCTTCCACGATGTCCCTGCAGGACGGGCTCGATTGGCACCGACCCTTTTCTGGATCGGTATACTCGGCGGTCGACTCCTCACCGCACGACTTACTGTCCGTTTTTCGGCGGGCACCCTCCTGAAAATCCTCTCCCTCTTAGGTGCAGCATCATCGATTATGCTTGTGTGTGTCGAAACAGAACCCCTCCTGTGGATAGGAGTCGCCCTCGCCTCCCTCTCCTACGCGGGCATCTGGCCGCTCATCATTGCAACCACCGGCTCCTCCGGCCACGAGATGGTCACTACTATAACTGTTGCCGCAGGTGGACTGGGGGCAAGCCTGTTTCCCTACCTGGCCGGGCGAATTGCCGAGGTGCTTCCCGGCCCGTTTATCCTGAGTCTCTCCGCCCCCCTTTTGCTGGCTGTGTTTGCACTTGTTCGAAGACCGCCCCCCCCTAAAAAAGGAATGTAGAATATCCATTTTTTACACTATAAACCTTGTAGATCTGAATTATTTTTCATATCATAAAGCTCAACTTATTATTTTGATGTTTTCCTAAATTTATATAAGATTGGAGTATGAAATGAGTAATTACCAACAGGCAAAACAAACCGCACTGAACTATTTTGAGGCTTTAGAGAGCGCCGGCCCCGATACAGTAAGTGATGTGATAGAAGATTTTACCGGGGACCACTACTTATGGAGGGGAGTATACCCCTTCAGGGAACAGCACGGCGGGAGGGCCGCGGCTGAGGTTTTCTGGAAGCCCTTTATGCAGGCGGTAGGCCATATTCAGCGCAGACAGGATATTTTTATTGCCGGAAATAACGAACTCGGTGGAGAACAGTGGGTTATGAGTATGGGCCACTTTATGGGTCTTTTTGATAGGGAATGGCTGGGGATACGCCCCACCGGTAAAATGATCAACCTCCGTTATGCCGAGTTTAACTGTATAAAGGAGGGCTCAATTATAGAAACAGGCCTCTTTGTTGATCTGATAGGGTTTATGGTACAGGCCGGAGTAAACCCCCTTCCCCCTTCCACCGGCTCCTACTTTGTGTATCCCGGGCCGCGAAACCACGACGGCCTGTTGTTCGAGGATGCCCTGGAAGAAGAAGGTGAAAAGACCCTGGCCCTTGTGAATGAAATGGTGCAGGACCTCGCCGACCTCAACGACAGCGGCGCTATGGGGTGTCCCCCGGAGGTTCTTGAAAAAACATGGTCGAAGGATATGATCTGGTACGGTCCGGCGGGTATCGGTGCCAGTTACACTATTCCACGATACCAGCTTCAACATCAATTGCCCTTTCGGAATAATCTGGAGGACAAGAAGTTTCTCGGACATGAGTGCAGGTTTGCGGAGGGTAATTTTGCCTGTTTCTTCGGCTGGCCGAATTTGTCGAACCGGCCCATAGGCGGTTTTTTGGGGCTCCCCGGGGGTAAAGTGAATGCGGAAATGCAGGTGGTAGATGTATATCGCCGGGAGGGAGACAAGCTTGCGGAAAACTGGGTGCTTATTGATATTCCCTTTTGGTTAAAACAACAGGGGCTTGATATTTTTGAAAGGACCGGCGGTATAACAAATCCAAATTATTATAGAGATCAGGAGAGAAAATAGCGAACCAGTTCGGGGCCGGAGGAGAAAAAATTGCCCGTAGATTTTCCGGAAACCTCGGAAAAGCGCTGATCTGTCTCTCCGCCGGCGCGGCTGCTGTCGAAGAGCACATAGGGGACCGGGTCTCCTACATGGGTACGCAGCGAAATAGGGGTCGGATGGTCCGGCAAAACCAGCATACGATACTGCTCCCCGGAAGCCTCGAGGGCAGCCCGAAGGGGGCCCACCACTTTTTGATCTATCAATTTCATAGCGCGTATCTTCTCTTTGAGGTCCCCCTGATGTCCGCATTCATCCGGTGCCTCAAGGTGGAGATACACAAAATCGGTATCTCCCCCCAGTGCATCAATGGCGGCGGCGGCCTTTCCATCAAAATTGGTATGAATATTGCCGGTGGCCCCTTCAACATGGATTGGAGTAAGCCCCGCAAGGATTCCGATACCGTAGATTAGGTCCACCGCGGATATAACCGCGCCCTTCAGGCCATAGAGTTCGTGGAAAGATGAAAGTTGGGGCCGCCTGCCCTCGCCCCATATCCAAATTGAATTGGCAGGGTTCAGCCCCATCTCTTTGCGCCTCAGGTTGACGGGATGATTTTCGAGCAACTCAAGGGAGCGGATGGTCATATCTAAAAAAAGTGCACCCTGGGGACCGCCGGGAAGATAATCGACAATTTTTTTCCCGAGAATATCGTGGGGAGGGGTAAACTCGAAGCCCCATGTGCCTTTTTCCCACACCAGCAAATGGCGGTAACTTACCCCGGGATAAAACCGGAAGCTTTCTGTGCCGATTTGGGTATTCACTAAGTCAATTAACTGCCGTGCTTCTTCATTACTGATCTCACCGGCGGAATGGTCGAGCATCCTTCTCGACTCAAGGAGCCCCTCACCTTCCAATGTTACCAGGTTGCAGCGAAAAGTAATATCGGTTTCTGAAAGTTCAACCCCCATACTCGCCGCTTCCAGGGGAGACCGACCGGTATGATACACCTCAGGTTCATATCCCATGAGAGAAAGATTAGCTACATCCGAACCGGGAGACATTCCCTCGGGAACTGTTTTCACCATTCCAACCTCGCCTCTACTCGCCAGAGACTGGACGTTCGGTATTTCGGCTGCTTCAAGGGGTGTTTTTCCACCAAGCTGCTCAATTGGGTAGTCTGCCATTCCGTCTACAAGAATAGTAATATATTTCATCTTAGTATTTCCTCCACCTTCCCCTTCATTTCCTCCTTATCACACGTACCGGGATGACGCACCGGTCTGTCTGCAATACCGCGAATCGGTGCCGGGACCTCAATTCCGGAATAACGGGACAGTAGTTCTATTAGTTCAAAATCGTCCCGCCCCTCGGTGTCTATACCAATGCCCTTTGCGACACTGCGTCCGAACTTGTAGGGACTTGCGGTTGAGGCAATTAAGGTGGGGGTGTGGTCGCTACTTTCTTCAACATACCGTTGATAGACGCAATATCCCACCGCCGTATGGGTATCAACCACATACCCATATTCACGGTAAAGCCGCCCTATTGTCTCTACCGTCTCCTCGTCATCGGCATAATCGCCATAGAAATTGGACATTCCCGCCTTCATGGCCGGGTGTATTTCGTAGGCCCCCTCACGCTTCAGCTGCTCCATAAGAGCTTTTACCGTGTTGGGATTTCTCCCGGAAAGCTCATAAAGAAACCGCTCTAGGTTGCTGGATATGAGGATATCCATAGAGGGGCTTATCGTAGCGGAAAACTCCCGGTTGAGGTCGTAACGCCCGGTATTGATAAAATCGGTAAGCACATTGTTCTTGTTGGAGGCGCAGATGAACTTGCCCACGGGCAGTCCCATTTGACCCGCGTACCAGGCTGCAAGGATATTGCCGAAATTGCCGGTAGGGACCACTATGTTCACCGGTTCCCCCGCCTTTATTTCACCCCTGCGGGCAAGCTCAAGGTAGCCGTTGATATAATACACAATTTGCGGCAGCAGCCTCCCCGGATTGATTGAATTCGCAGAGGAGAACCGGTAACCGCGGCGGGCAATTACTTTACGAAGCTCTTGATCTCCAAAAATTGCCTTCACACCGTTCTGGGCGTCATCAAAGTTCCCGGCAATACCGATTACATAGGTATTTTCCCCCTCCTGGGTGGTCATCTGCCGCTTCTGAACTTCACTTACCCCGTCGGTGGGATAAAAAACAACGATCTTCACTCCCTCCACATCGGCAAAGCCCTCAAGTGCCGCCTTGCCGGTATCCCCGCTTGTAGCGGTGAGAATAACAATCGTATCATCGATTCCGAGTTTTGTAGCAGCCGTGGTAAGAAAGAGGGGCAATATTGAAAGGGCCATATCCTTGAAGGCAAGGGTCCTTCCATGATGCAGTTCAATAAAATGCGCCTCTCCACAACTGTGAATCGGTGCAATTCCTAGATCACGAAATTTGTCATCATAGGCACCCTGGACACAGCTCGACAATTCTTCCTTAGAAAAATCCGTAATAAATAATGAAAGAATGTATTCGGCAAGCTGCTGGTAGGATAACCTCTGTAAATGGGGGTCCCCTATATCAAGGGCGGGAAACCTTGAGGGAACATAAAGACCCCCGTCGGGGGCAATACCCCGGACAACCGCTTCGGAAAAAGAGACCGCTTCTTGTTCATTTCGTGTGCTGTAATATTTTAAATCAGACATGGGACCATAATAAATCAACCGGCAAAGCTATTCAAGCATACATTAGGGTTTAAACAGAATGGAAAAGGAGGTGCCCCCTTCACCATCGATTATAACCTCCCCTTCCAGTTGCCTTACAAGACCCTTAATAATCTGCATCCCCAGGGTCTCGGTTTTAGTAAAGTCAAAATCCTCCGGGAGACCTATACCGTTATCCCGCACGGTGAGTTTGATCCTCCCGTCGGAGAGTGTCGCTATGCTAATATAAATCGTACCCTCCTGAGAGGAGGGAAAGGCGTATTTCAGGGCGTTTGTTACCAGTTCGTTAATTATGAGGCTGACGGGTACTGCAAGATCGATATTCACCGAGACTTCTTCAAAATCCGGAATTATGTGGACCCTTCCACTTGTTTCATAGGTGTGAGAAATATCTGCTACAAAATCCAGAATAAACCCCTTAAAATCAATGCTGTTGTGGGTTTCAGAGCGGTAAAGATACTGGTGGACCAGCGCCATTGAGCGAATTCGGTCAATTGAAACCTGCAGGGCTTCGTGCACTTGTTCATCTTTAAAGGTTCCCAGCTGTATTTTTAGAAGGCTTACCACCACATTAAGATTATTTTTCACTCGATGATGGATTTCCCGTAGGAGCAGTTCCTTCTCCTCAGCGTTATTCTTTAGATCCTCCTGGAGATGTTTTATTTCAGTTATATCCCGCCCCGACTCCAGTATTCTTACGATCTCCCCCTCCTCATTGAAAATTGGGGATGCAGAAAAATCAAACCAGATTTGAGGATTTTCTTCATCCGGATAGGGGACAAGTTTATCGTGGGGGCTTTCCGAATTATACAGGGCCTGTACAGGACACACCTCACAGGGTTGGTCCCTTCCAAAGAAGAGAGCATAGCATTTTGCTGTGCCGCTGTTCTCCTCTCTCACCAGGAATTTCTTTGCGGAACTGTTCATCTGAATAACATTGTAATCCAAATCTATTACCACAAGACGATCATCGGTACTTTCAAACACAGATTGAAAAAAGGCATTGCTCATGTGAAGCTCGTTATTGGCCTGCTTAAGGTCTTCAGTCCGCTCCTTCACTTGGGCTTTGAGGTTTTTTTGATAGTCAGTGTTTTCTATATGCAGGGCAATAGTATTGGCAAAATTGTGGACTGCTGCCTCAAATTGTCGAAACTCTTCCGGATTATTGAGAGTCACCACCGCAAAGCCGTAGGTATTTTTATAGGTCCTGAGAGGTATAACATAATAGCCATCATTTTCTTCATAGGGGCAGTTATCTTGCTGAATCCTATAGATACCCTCATGGAAGTTCGGGCATGCACCACAAAGGCCAAAAATGGTGGGAGTTACTGAATCCCCCTTTACACCATCGATGCAGAACATACAATCTTCAACACCAGGTACATTTTTAACTGCTTCAGTAATAAACTCCCGCATTCTCTCAAAATCTGTGTAGAGCATTGTAAAGCTTGCCGCGGAAACGAGTTCGTGTAATACACGTATTGATGAGACTGCATTAGTATTGATTTCCCCACTCCTCTGAAATATAGTAAGGATTTTCTACTAGTTGCCCGTTTACCACCAAATAGGGGTGTACCTGCAATGCTCTATAAATAGTTTTTCCGCTGAACTTGTTGGCATCGTATTGACACATAGCCGTGATGGGATGGGTCTTCACCACCCAATTGATCCCAGATTCGTACTCAATAAGCCTCTCGGAACCCTCTATTCCCCGCAGGGCCCAGCTCATTTCACCGGTGACACGGGCATTACTGTAGCCCCTCTGGTGCGATTCATTATAGGCCTCTTTCAATTTATTCCACATTCTTTCAGGGCTGAAGGTATTGTCGGGACAATAGGTTTCCACCGCCCCAGAAACGGAAAAGGATGGGGTATCTAAAGCGCCGGAGAGGTCTACCCCCATTGACTCAAGCCAATCGACTACTTCGAAAGGTTCGGCTACATCAGCAAAATAAGCCACCTGTTCGTTATCCAAGACTCCGCTCTTAATGAACTTTGAGACGATTTTTCTTCGCTCTTTTTCATCCCGAAAGACAAGACAGATATGGGTACCGGCATAGAATATTTTTCTTGAAAACCCGACATCAATTTTTGATACTACTGTCTCCATAACACCTCCACCTCCACACCCTCTCCCCTATGTACCTTAGAGTTTATCACAGGAATAGGAGAAATTAAATAAAATTTCCTTATCATCCATTTACCACCCGCGCTTTGCCTTTTCCCAAGGCTTATTCGAGACTTCTTTAGCCGGGGCACCATGGTCTGGTCGAATTGCGGGCCCTCTATTGGAGAGCATTTTTAAAAAAATTATTCCCGCCTACTTCCTTATCAGTTAGGTTTTGCATCGGCGGTGGTAGAGATAAAATTAAAATAGCTATAAAACCCGAGTAAAGAGAAGATGTTTAGAATTTTTTCGGGCATGGCGCTGAGAAAGAGTTTTATATTTCGGCGGTTACATCTCATAAGGATGCTCACGAACACGCCTATTCCTGTGGATGATACATAGTTAAGATTACTGCATTCAAGTACAAGGACTTCCGGGATTTCCTCTTGAGTTAACACCTGGCTAATCAATTTTTCTAAGGGGCAACAGGTTTCATTGTACAACTCACCATACATATGAAAGCACAATATGTGTTGATTTTCGGTACAGTATTCGGCGGCTAAGCTGATTCTGAGTTCTTTCTCGTTAAATTTGTGAATTTCCTCAAGAAAGTTTTCCATTAGTTCCTCTTTTTTTACCTATAAACCACTGGTAGTATACCATTAATTCAGCGATGTAGCGAACTGGAAATTTCCCGGATTCACCGGTTTTCCGGGTGCGGGTGTGGGTGTGGGGTCCAGGTGTGTGGTCCAAAAGTTTGGTGGCGGTGATTGGAGCAGGTACTGCGTGGGGTGCGGGCCTTTTGGGGGCGCGTTTTGCGGGGCGCATTTTGCATCTTTATAAACTGGGGTGTATCTGTTAAAATAACGAGATTTAGCTGATATATAGAGGTGAAGAGATGGATACTGTAAGAGTTCACCCTTCGGGGGATGCAGGAAAAGATTTTATTCCGCCGGAGTTTATTCCACCGGGGCAGGATGAGTGTTACCTTAGAAATACCCAGAACCTTTCTCCCGCGGACAAATGGCGACCCCTGAAAACCAGCGAAATTGAGATGCTTATTCACAACGGTAATACCGCTGAAAGCTGGGAAACCATACTTGTCTCTGATGAGTTCGACCCGCAACGGATCCACAACAACAGTTTCCGCGGGCTCATACGAATCGGCCGACTGCGGAATGTGATTCTCGAGCACCACGACTTGCAGCTGCCCAGCGGCATACGAAACAGCTTCTTGTGGGATTGTGATATTGGCGATGACACTGTTATTCATAATGTTGATTATTTGGCCCACTACATTATCGGCGATCGCTGTATTTTGGCCAATATCGACGAGATGCACACGACAAATTATGCAAAATTTGGAAACGGGATAATTAAGGACGGAGAACCCGAAGAAAATCGGGTATGGCTTGATATTATGAATGAAACCGGCAGCCGTCAGGTCCTTCCCTTCGACGGAATGATTCCGGCGGATGCGTATATCTGGGCAAAATTCCGGGAGGATGAGGCGCTTCAGAAAAAACTGAAGGAGCTTACCCAGTGCCGTTTTGATTCACAGCGGGGTTACTACGGGACGGTGGGCCCGCAATCGGTTATAAAAACTTCACGAATACTGAAGGATGTAAAAGTCGGCGCCCATTGTTACATAAAAGGAATAAACAAGCTTAAAAACCTCACTATCAATTCTTCTGAAGAAGAGCCCAGTCAGATCGGCGAGGGAGTCGAACTTGTAAACGGCATCATCGGCTACGGATGCCATATTTTTTACGGTTGCAAGGCTGTACGCTTTATTATGGGAGACAATTCAAACCTGAAATACGGTGCCCGTTTGATCAACTCTTTCCTCGGCGACAACTCAACTATCTCTTGCTGCGAGGTGTTAAACAACCTTATTTTTCCTGCCCACGAGCAGCACCACAACAACTCTTTCTTAATTGCCTCTGTGGTGATGGGTCAAAGTAATATAGCCGCCGGAGCTACAATTGGGTCGAACCACAACAGCCGGGCAAACGATAACGAAATTCAAGCCGGACGAGGGTTCTGGCCGGGTCTATGCACCAGCCTCAAGCACTCCAGCCGTTTCGCCTCTTTTGTGCTTCTTTCAAAGGGGCAGTACCCGGCGGAACTCAATATACCCCTGCCCTTCGCACTACTTAACAACAATATCGCCGAGGCGAGTCTGGATGTAATGCCTGCATACTGGTGGCTCTACAATATGTACGCCCTGTCCCGTAATGCATGGAAGTTTCACAAGAGGGACAAGCGGGCAAGAAAGATTCAGCATGTAGAGTTTGATGCCTTTGCCCCCGACTCGGTGGAGGAGATAATTGCCGCACGGTCGCTGCTTGAACAGTTGATAGGAAAGGCATCTCTTACGCACACCGGTAAGCTGAACGGGAAAACGGGCATAGAGGCTATGCGGGCCCGGGGGCGGGAGATTGTAAACTCCAACAAAACTACCCCCGAGGAGCTACAAGTATATGGGGAGGATATGGAGAAATCCCATCGCTCCGTACGGATCCTTAAAAGCGTAGAAGGGTATCACGCCTATGAAGATATGCTCCTCTTTTATGCAGTAAAAAACCTTATGGATTTTTTAGAGGTTCATCCGGATACCTCTCCGGCAGATCTATCACAGGTTCTTTCCGGAGAGCGGCAGAAGGAATGGGTCAACCTGGGGGGGCAGCTTATGCGCCGCGGAGATGTTGATGAATTAAGGGCAAAGATCGGCCGGGGAGAGCTTGAAAGTTGGGATGCTATTCACCAAGAGTATCACAATTTATGGGAGACCTATACGCGGGAAAAACAAAAGCACGCCTTTGCCGTGTTACGCTATCTTCTGAATAAAACGGAAATTACCGCGCAGGAATGGAACTCTTCCCTCCACAGGGCGGGGGAGATTCAGGAGTTTATTCGGGATCAGGTATATATTTCCCGAGAAAAGGACTATAAGAACCCCTTCCGAAGGGCGACCTATCGCAACGATGCCGAGATGACCGCCGCTATTGGAACAGTTGAAGACAACAGCTTTATTCAACAGGTACGAGAGGAAACAACTGCATTTAAGCAGAAAATAATTGAACATTTAGTGTAAGGAGAGAGCACATGAATTTGTCGGATGATCGTTACGCCCAGTATGCATTAGTGAAAGAGATGATGGAGACCCCGAAGGTGGTAAAGGATTTTGATTTATCACGGACCGCAGCGATAGCCGAAAAAATAAAGGCCGCCGGATCACTGCTGTATACCGGCGAAGGATCCAGCAGAATTTTTCCCGCAAAAAACAGCATACGGCGGGTTTTCACTGAAGGAATCACACTTGGGGTCCATACGGAGGGCTCGCGACAGGCCGCTATGTACGATCTTTCGGAGACCGCCGTGTTCTGCGCCTCTAACTCCGGGCGAACAAAGGAAGTAGTGCTGCTGGCGAAGCAACTCAAAGCGGAGGGTCACGGTCATGTGTATGGTCTTACCGCAAACGAAGATACTCCCCTGGAAGAGGTGTGTGACGACACCCTGGTTTTAAAATGCGGCTGGGAGAATGCCGTGGCAGCTACAAAAAGTGTCGCAGAACAGGCGCTCTGTTATGAAACTATTCTGCATCATATCAATGGCTCTCTTAATACAATCGACCTGCATGCCCTGGCGGACAAGATGGAACAGGCCCTTACTACTGATATTGATTCATCCATTGTAAAAACCGCGATCGAGGCACCTACAATTTATTTTGCGGGTCTGAATGACGGCGTTGCCGAGGAACTCACCTTGAAAACCAATGAAATTACCCGAAAAAAGTCGGACTTTCTTGAAGGCACCTATGCAGTACACGGTATTGAAGAGGTCATGAGTCCCGAGGACATCGTTTTTGTAATTGATCCTATTGAAGATGAAATACCAAAGTTTCAGGAGGTGCTTGAGCAGGGGGTTGGACTAACTGTGGTGGCGATTGCCGACCGGGATACTCCCTTTCCTACAATTAAAGTACCAAAAGCCGGGGCACTGAGTACCTACGTGTATTTGTGCGCCGGGTGGAACCTGCTGGTCGAGATAGGTTTAGCCGCCGGCATTGATCTTGATAAGCCGGAACGGGCGAGAAAAGTCGGAAACGAAGTTACCCCGGAAAATTAAAAGTAAGGTAATGCATAATTCGGCACTGTTTTTAGACAGGGATGGTACGCTGATAGAAGATGTGGGCTACCTTTCCAATGTAGATGATATTCACCTCATACCGGGAGTGTGCAAAGCCCTGGGTGTACTGCAGGAAAGGTTTAGTCTGTTTGTAGTAAGCAACCAGAGCGGTATTGCCAAGGGGCTGCTCACCCGAGAACAGGTAGAGGCGGTAAACCGGCACTTAGATTCACTCCTCCGAAAGGAGGGAATTACCATACAAGAGTGGTTTGTATGCCCCCATGATCGGGGGGATACGTGTGGGTGTATGAAACCCGCCCCCGGTTTTCTTCTGCAGGCGGCGGAGAAGTATACTATTGATCTTGCGAGTTCCTACGTTATTGGAGACCATCCCCACGACCCGGCCACGGCTGAAGCTGTCGGAGCTTTGGGATTGTATGTGCTTACCGGTCATGGAATGAAACACATGGAAGAGCTCCCTAATGACTACCCTGTTTTTCATAATCTTCCTATGGCGGGGGAGTGGATCCTCCGCCACCCCCGTGGCCGGCAGTCCCTTGAGGCTGATGTCCAGCGGGGGGCGGCTGCTCTTCAGAGGGGGAAACTGACCGTGTTTCCGACGGAGACCGTGTACGGCCTCGGGGCCAACGCCCTCAACCCGGATGCAGTGGCCATGATTTTCGAAGCAAAGCAGCGCCCGCTGCACGATCCCCTGATAGTACATGTTGCCGACACACAGCAGGTGGAGTCTTTGGTGGATTATATTCCGGAGAAGGCGCTGCTGCTCATGGATGAATTCTGGCCCGGCCCGCTAACCCTGGTGATGAATAAAAGCACCCGGGTTCCCGACATTGTTACCGCCGGAAACAGGACTGTCGCCGTTCGCATGCCGGCACACCCCCTTGCCCTTCAGCTTATTCGAAGGGCCGGGGTGCCCGTAGCGGCCCCCAGCGCAAACCTCTTTGGCCGTACTAGCCCCACCAGTGCGCAGCATGTAGAGAACCAGCTTGCGGGCAGCTATGAGGCCCTGATTGACGGAGGCATTTGCCGGGTCGGGGTAGAGTCTACCGTTTTATCGCTCACCGGCCCCACCCCTGTGATACTCCGGGCGGGAGGACTTGCCCAGGAAGATATAGAGAAGCTGATAGGCAGCGTCCTGAGCAGAGCTGAGGTAGCCGGTGAGGACAATGAGGAAAATGAAGACAATGAAGGGCCGGGAATGCTTCCCGACCATTACGCCCCAGTAACCCCCCTTTCACTGGTAGATGATATCGAAAAGTACCCCGGCTCACCGAAGACGGGTAAACTCTGCTTCCAGAGGTGTCCCGGGGGGGATGAAAAAGATCAGGAGGGTCCCGTGAGGGTCCTGAGTACGCGGGGAGACCTGAGAGAAGCGGCGATTCATCTATACCATGCCATGCAGGAACTTGATGCTATGGGCCTCGAATTGATTGTCGCGGAGCGTGCCCCCGAGCACGGCTTAGGCCGGGCAATCAACGACCGGCTGGAAAAGGCTTCCCAAAAGTAATTCCGACAAAAGTAATTCCGTCGATAGTGATTTTGGATCTGAATATGTTAAGAGGTTCTTTCAAAAATCTTTGATTTTTGAAAGCGCCTCTTAATACAATTTTTAAGTTTAGAATCGCTGTTCTGATGCCAAAGGTACTTACAATTTTGTTTTTTTTTACTATAGTTATACTATGCCCCTAATCGAAAGAAAAAGCATTGAACGCTTACATCCTAATGAAATCCTCTACAGTAATGCCGGAAGCCTCTTAAAAGCGGGACAACCGGTTTCCGACCACGTGATTGGAGAGCTCGCCAAGCGTCGTGTCCCCTATGTTGAAACCTGTCGTCCCACCAAAGAAGAGATAGGGGCTATGGAGGGGGACCAGGAGGCTGCCCTTGGTGAGATGGGCCGGCTTATTCTAAATGAATACCAGCAGGAATACCTTTCCCTGCGCGACAGACTGATAGAAAACCTAAAATCAATCTATCTTCCTTACCGTGAGGATGACCGCTCCTTCCAGGGGCGAGGACGAAAAAAACAGATAAGCCGGGGCGACATCCTCGAACGCAGCCTCAATCCCTTGGTGCGGGAGGATGCCGAGGCGGGAAGTGCCGCGGTAGTCGACTCTAATGTGCTGCGATTTACCCGGGAGTTTATCAACACCTTCTACTCCTTCCTCTCGGACAAGGAACCCCTGACCCCGGAGACCAGAAAAAAGAGAAAAGTTATCAACAGGCTTCACTTGAGTTCAGCCCGCCTCCACACCCACTACGACGGCGAAAGAATCAATTCGGTGGGAGATGCCCTGGCAGCACAGGCGGCAGATACCATGCTCATGTTTCTCCATGCCATGGTAAATCTCAATAAAAAGCGTATCCTCGCCGGCAAACCCCTTTCGGAGTCGAAATATAGACCGGAACTCGACAAGGGAAGCGGAGACGTGTACCGTTATGATGAAGATTTCATTAAAGAAGCCGCCCTGGGAGTTGCATTAATGAATATCGGTCTTGCCCATAAAGACGTGCACCAGCTGCTCCCCTCATCATACCTTGATCCGAATAACCGCGGCGATTTAAAGCGAATTCGTACCCTCCAGCACAGTGTGTATGCGGGCCATCATCTTCTGGACCGAGAAGATATATCCTCAATTGCGCGCATGATGGTCAGTCTGCAGTTTGATTATCCCGATGCGACGGGATATCCCCCACCCTTTAAAAACCGATTTTTACACGATTTTGTGCGTCTTTTTCAGATTGTTCGTACCTACGATGAAATGACCAACCCTGTACTCACCCGGACCGCCTACAACAGAATGGATGTAATCCGGTACTTGCGCGAACACAGCGATGAATATGCCCCAGCAAAAACTCCACCAGGGGAACATGCAAGATTTGATTCAAATTTAGTAGAAGAGTTCATTTCAATCCTCGCCCCTTATCGAAAGGGTGAATTGGTCTTTTTGTACCCCGGCACCCGTCGGAGTGAACATATTTATGTGGGTAAAGTTCACAGCTACCTTGACTCTCATATACCGCTTATCTCGCTGCTGAAGGACGAAAAAACCGGCACGCGTTACCGGGACGGGCAGCTTCTGCTGTATATTCCAAAATCGATGCTCCTGATAATGCAGAACGGAAAAGTGACGAAGCGCAGTACTTTGGGCTGGATAAAGGAGCTGCAGATATACGACAAGCACCTTGATGCCGGACATACAAATGAATACGAAGATTTTATTTTCGGCCGACGGCGCTCATTTTCCAAACAGCTGAAGGCTGCCCGCACATAAAGCTTTTTTTGTGGTTTTTTGTGCGGTTTTTTGTGCTTAAGTTTTTTGTGGTTTTTTTTGCGGTTTTTTGTGTGGTTTTTTGTGCTTAAGTTTTTTGTGC
>Ga0102934_1001041_pt1 | contig 19220 bp, 13 predicted proteins | sample SalPonR2_A_D1_MG_FD_78175 | JGI IMG/M metagenome (GOLD analysis project Ga0102934, IMG submission 78175) | Salt pond soil microbial communities from South San Francisco under conditions of wetland restoration - Salt Pond MetaG R2_A_D1_MG | ecosystem: Environmental > Aquatic > Marine > Intertidal... | reverse complement strand
GATGCCATGCCCGATTATCCGCGCGACATGATCGGCTACGGCCCCAACCCGCCGCATCCGCGCTGGCCGGGTGATGCGCGCATCTGCGTGCAATTCGTGGTCAATTACGAGGAAGGCGGCGAGAACAACATCCTGCACGGCGACCGCGCCTCCGAGGCCTTTCTCTCCGACATCGTCGGCGCGCAGCCCTGGCTCGGCCAGCGTCATCCCAGCATGGAATCGCTTTATGAATACGGCTCCCGCGCCGGGTTCTGGCGGCTGCACCGGCTCTTCACCGCACGTGACATGCCCGTCACCGTCTTCGGCGTGGCGAGCGCCATGGCGCGCAACCCCCAGGCCGTCGAGGCCATGAACGAGGCCGGTTGGGAGATCGCCAGCCACGGGCTGAAATGGATCGATTACAAGGATTTCAGCGTTGACGAAGAGCGCGCCCATATCCGCGAGGCGATCCGCATCCAGGAAGAACTCACCGGCACGCCTCCCCTCGGCTTCTACCAGGGCCGCACCTCCCCCAACACACTGGATCTCGTCATGGAGGAAGGCGGCTTTCTCTACAGCGCCGACAGCTATGCCGACGATCTGCCCTACTGGATCGAAAGCGACGCCGGTACGCAGCTTGTCGTGCCCTATACGCTCGACGCCAACGACATGCGCTTTGCCACCGCGCAGGGTTTCAATGCGGGCGACCAGTTCTTCACCTATCTCAAGGACACGTTCGACACGCTCTATGCCGAGGGCGAGGATGCGCCGAAGATGATGTCGGTGGGGCTGCATTGCCGCCTCGCCGGGCGCCCGGGCCGCGCGGCGGCGCTGGCGCGCTTCATCAATTACGTCGCGAGCCACGAGCAGGTCTGGGTGGCGCGCCGGATCGATATCGCCCGTCACTGGGCGCGCCATCACCGCCCGGCGCATCTCACCCCTTCGAAGATGGCGCGCGGGCTCTTCGTCGGCCTGTTCGGCGACGTGTTCGAGCATTCCCGCTGGATCGCCGAGCGCACCCACGAGGCCGGACTCGGGCCCCAGGCCGACACGGCAGAGGGGCTGCATCAGGCGATGATGGCGGTGCTGGACTCAAGCTCGCGCGAGGCGAAACTCGCGCTGATCCGTGCCCATCCCGATCTCGCCGGGCGTTTGCAGGTCGCGGAAATGGCGCCCGATTCGCAGGCCGAACAGGCCTCCGCCGGCCTCACCGCCCTGACAGAGGAGGAGCGCGACCGGTTTCTCCAACTCAACGATGCCTACAAGGCAAAATTCGATTTCCCCTTCATCATGGCCGTGAAGGGTCGATCGAAGGGCGAGATCCTTGCCGCTTTCGAGGCGCGGCTCAAGAACGACCCGGATGCGGAGTTCGACACCGCCATGCGCGAGATCGGCCAGATCGCGCTGCTGCGCCTGCAGGAAAGGGTCTGAGGCGAGAGTTTGACGCGAGCGGGTCTGACACCCGGCCTAACCCGCCGAGAGCCCGCCATCGAGAGCCACGGCGTTGCCCGTCATGAAGCTGTTGGCGTCACTGCAGATCCAGAGCATGGCATCGACCACCTCCTTGGCCGTCGCGGCGCGCCCCATGGGCACGGAGGAGACCAGTCGCGCCAGCGCCTCGTCGGGCTCATGCTGCATGCTCTCGACCATGGCATCGACCATCGGCGTCGCTGCAAATGACGGGCACAGAGCGTTGATGCGCACGCCGCGCTTCGCCGTCTCGATAGCCACTGACCGGGTCAGCCCGACCACGGCGTGTTTCGATGCGGCATAGGCGGCGAGCAGCGGCGCGCCGACGAGACCGGCGACCGAGGCGATATTGAGAATGACACCGCCGCGCCCGTCTTGCGCGAATTGCTCCTGCATCACCGCGATCTCGCGACACATGCAATGAAACGTGCCGAGCACATTCACCTGCATCACCTGCTCCATCACCTCCGCCGGGGTCTCCGACAGGCGCATCAGATCCGGCGCGATCCCGGCATTGTTGATGGCGACATCGATGCGCCCGAAAGCCGCGACGCCCGCCGCGATCACCGCCTCGGCGGTGGCCTCATCCGTGATGTCGCCGGCCTGCGTGACGACCGCGCCGTCAGCCAGATTGCCCGCGAGCGCCGCGAGCGCACCCGCGTCGCGATCGGTCAGCACGAGCCTTGCGCCGGCCTCGGCGAAGCGTTGCGCGGCCTCGCGCCCGAAACCGCCGGCAGCGCCGGTGATCAGAACCACCTTGCCCGCGTAATCGGTACTCACAAGGCCTCTCCCGCGATCTCGGCCATGGCCATCTGCGCGAGCAGCGGCACGGTCTCACCCATGCGGATGCCGCGCTCCGGATTGGAGGCGTTGCCGTCGAGGGCGCGTTTGTAGACGCCCTGGAGGATCGCCGCGAGGCGGAAGAAGGCGAAGGCGATGTAGAAGGACCAGTCCGGAATTCCATCGATCCCGCGCCGGGCGCAGTATTGCGCGACGTAATCCGCCTCGGTTGGAAGCCCGAGCGCCACGCGATCGGCGTCGCCCATGCCCCGGAAGGCGCCCTGCGAGGGCAAGCGCCATTGCATGCATTGATAAGCGAGATCCGCGTAGGGGTGGCCCAGCGTCGACAATTCCCAGTCGAGAATGGCGAGGATGCGCGGCGCGCCGGGATCGAAGATCATGTTGTCGTGGCGGAAATCCCCATGGACCAACGAGACCATGCCGTCATCCGCCGGCTGGTTTTCCTCCAGCCATGCGATCAGCGCGTCCATATCGGGAATCACTGCGGTCTCCGAGGCGCGGTATTGCTGGCCCCAGCGTCCGATCTGGCGCTCGTAATAACTGCCGGGCCTGCCGAAATCGGACAATCCCACTTCCGCTGGATCGACATCATGCAATGCTGCGAGCGCCGCGTTCATGGCGTCATAGAGCGCAACCCGCTCCGCACGATCACAATCGGGCAGCAGCGCCTCCCAGAAGATCCGGCCTTCCAGATAATCCATCACGAAGAAGACCGAGCCGATGACGCTCTCGTCCTCGCAAAGATGGTGCATGCGTGGCACCGGGACGGGGGTATCAGCCAAGGCCTGCATGACGCGATATTCGCGATCCACCGCATGGGCGGATTTCAGCAACTGCCCCGGCGGCTTGCGGCGCAGGACGTAGCGACCCGTATCGGTGGTGAGGAGGAAAGTCGGATTGGATTGCCCGCCGGCGAATTTCTCCGCTTTCTGCAATGTCCCGAAACCGGCGATCTTTCCGGCGAGATAGGCGCCGAGGCTTTCTGTATCGAGGCTGGTGATGGCTGTGGTCACTGTGTCGCTCGCATGCAATGGCTGTCGACATGCAGTCTAACGCAGCTGCGCCCGCCATTCGCGCGGAATCACCGCGAAGCGGATGGGCAAATTTGAAAAACGCCATTGCCGGCGCGGAAGGTTCAGTACAACCCGCTCGCGCCGATGGAGTTGCCCGGCGCATCCTCCGCAACGCCCCGATCATTGCCCACCCCGACATCGTTCCAGGGGTTCCATTCGCTCGAAGCGGGAGGCGGCGGTGCATCGAAGCGGGGTTCCACCGGGCCGCCATCGAACTGACTGACACTGTCGAAACCCCAATCCGCGTCCAGCCCGGTTCCGGCCAGATTCGACGGCGGCGCGGTACCTGGCTTGAAAGCTTCGCGGATCGTGCCCGGCGCGCCGGGGGCGCTGCGGGTGCCGTCGCCGGCATTGACGTGCACCAGCTTGATGCCGGGCGGGACGCGGAACGGCGTGGCGGGCTCGTCTTCGAGTGCCATGGCCATGAAGTCGCGGAAGATCGGCGCGGCATAGGTGCCAGCCGCCACCCGGCGCCCCAGCGAACGTGGCTGATCGAAGCCGATATAGACGCCCACTGCAAGATCCGGCGAGAAACCGACAAACCACACGTCCCGCGCGTCGTTCGTGGTGCCGGTCTTGCCGGCAAGCGGCTTGCCGACGGCCTGCACCGTACGGGCCGTGCCGCGCTCGACAACGCCTTCGAGAATCGAGGTCATCTGATAGGCGGAATGCGAATCGATCACCTGTTCGCGCTCGTCGATCAGAACGGGCTCGTTCTGCCCCGACCAGCCATCGGCGACACAGCCGTGACATTCGCGGCGGTCATGGCGGAAGATGGTCTCGCCGGTGCGGTCCTGAATGCGGTCGACGAGGGTGGGGCGAATGCGCTTGCCGCCATTGACCAGCATCGCATAGGCTGCCGTCATCCGCATCACGGTGGTCTCGCCCGCACCCAGCGACATCGAGAGCAGCGGCGCCATGTCGTCATAGATGCCGAAGCGGCGTGAATATTCGGCGATCATCGGCATGCCGACATTCTGTGCCAGGCGCACCGTCATCAGGTTCTTGGAAAACTCGATCCCGTAGCGCAATGTGCGCGGCCCGGCAAAACTGTTGTCGTAATTGGTCGGCGACCAGGGCTCCGAACCGGGATTGTTGATGGTGATCGGCCCGTCCAGCACGATGGTCGAGGGCGTGTAGCCGTTGTCGAGCGCCGCCGCATAGACGAAGGGTTTGTAGGCCGATCCGGGCTGGCGACGCGCCTGGGTGGCGCGGTTGAACTGGCTCTGGTCGAAGGAGAAGCCGCCGACGATCGCATGCACGCGCCCGCTATGGGGATCCATCGCCACGAGCCCGCCGGAGACCTCTGGAACCTGACGCAGACGGAATTCGCGATCCCCCGACAGCGGTTCGACATAGATCACGTCGCCCGGATCAAGCGCCTCGGCAACCGAGCGGTTGGTCCATTCCGCCCCGGCCGCGCGAATCACCCCGGTCTCGCGCTCCTCGGCGACCTGGCCGCCGGACAAGCGTCCCGGCTGGAGGCCGATACGCGCTTCCCCATCAGCAATGTCCAGCACGACGGCAAGCCGCCAGGGATCGACATCGCCGAGCGCGCTGATCTCGGCCAGCAGGGCACCCCATTCGCCCGCGTTCAGATCGATCTGCTCCTGCGCGCCGCGCCAGCCGCCCCGGCTTTCGTCATAGCGCACCAGCCCGTCGACGAGCGCCTTGCGGGCCATGGCCTGCATGCGCGGATCAAGTGTAGATCGCACCGACAGCCCGCCCTCGTAGAGTTTCTCGGGGCCGTAGAAATTCGTGATCTCGCGGCGTACTTCCTCCACGAAATAGCCGGCGGCGAGAGTGTTGGGAGACACGTTGCGCGGATTGACGACCAGCGGCTCCGCCTTTGCGGCCTCGGCCTCTTCGGCGGTGACGTAGCCGTTGTCGACCATCCGATCGAGCACCCAGTTGCGCCGCCCGACCGCCTCAGCCTCGCGACGGAAGGGATGGTAGTTGTTGGGCGCCTTCGGCAACGCGGCCAGATAGGCCATCTCGGCAAGGGTGAGTTCGTGCACCGACTTGCCAAAATAATCCAGCGCAGCTGCGGCCACGCCATGCAGATTGCGCCCGGGCGTCAGGGTGCCGAGGAAAATCTCGTTCAGGTAGAGTTCGAGGATCGTGTCCTTGCTGAAAGCGGATTCCATGCGAAAGGCAATCAGCGCCTCGCGAATCTTGCGATCAATGGTCTGTTCGGAGGAGAGCAGGAAGTTCTTCGCAACCTGCTGGGTGATGGTCGAGGCACCCTGCTGAATCCGACCGCCGCTGGCGAGATTGGCCACCGCCGCGCGCACGATGCCCTCGGGATCGACGCCGTGATGCCGATAGAAATTCTTGTCTTCTGCGGAAAGAAAGGCGGCCTTCAGCATGTCCGGGATCGCCCCGATAGGCAGATAAAGACGCCGTTCGGTCGCATATTCGGCAACGAGGCTGCCATCTGCGGCATGGACACGACTCATGACCGGGGGCTCGTATTCGGCGAGTTGTTCGTGATCGGGCAGATCCTGCGAAAAATGCATGAACGCCACGGCGGCCACCGCCGAGCCGATCAGGAACAGCATGAATCCGGCGCTGAACAGAATGCCGAAAAATCTCAATATGAGCCGCATGATCACGTGATCAGCCCCTTTTGCCGTCTCTTCATGTCGCGCGCACGCCAAGCCGGATTCGCGAGAAGTAACATACGCACCCTACCGCAATGCAGCGGTCGAGATAAACTGCCCGGCAATGCCGGCGCCTGATACACACAACGCATCTATGGTGAAACTGGGGCGAGCCCCCGATTCGCGAACCGTACCGTAAAATATGTCCCGATTGCCTCCGCCATGGCTCGCGTGGTCTTGCCGCGCCATTCCTCCGAGCGCAACAATGCGATATCACGACGGCTCGACAGATAGCCGAGTTCGACGAGAACGGACGGCACATCCGGTGCGCGCAGGACCCTGAAAGCCGCCTGACGCACCGGATTGCGATTGAGCCGCGCGACGCTTTCCATCTCGTCGACGAGATAACGTGCGAAGCCGTGAGAAAAGCCCCGCGTCTCCCGACGGGTAAGGTCCATCAGGATGTCACCGACACCCGTATCCAGACGCTCTTGCATGACCCCGGCAGCGGCATCGGCCCGGTTCTCACGCTCGGCGAGCCGCGCTGATTCGGCATCAGACGCCTGTTCGGAACCGGTATAGACGGTCAATCCCCGCACTTGCGGCGCCGAGGAAATCGAATCGGCATGAATGGAAATGAAGAGATCCGCCTGGGCTTCGCGTGCGATGCGAACGCGATCGCCCAGCGTGACGAAGACATCCTCGTCACGCGTCATGACCACCTGGTAGCGACCGCTTTCCCGAAGCCGCTCGCTGAGCCGCAGACTGAAAGCGAGGACGATATCCTTTTCAAGCACGCCGCCCGCGGCCACGGCGCCCGGATCAACACCGCCATGGCCGGGATCGACGACGATGACGGGACGCTCATCCAGTTCGCTGATCTGCGCGGCGAGCGCATCATCGCGCATTGAAGCTTCGGCCAGAGCCCGCGAATCACGCGCAACCGCGTCGGCAAAACGCGTCTCCTCGACGGGTTCGAGGGCGATGGTGAAGAAATGCGCACCATCGGCCTCGCGCTCCCGTGACGACAGCGATGCGACGAGAGCGGGCTCGGCAAGGTCGATCACGACACGTGAACGATCCTGCGCGAACAGGCCGTAACGCAAATGTGATATCAGCCCCGACGCCTGGACCTGATCGGCAGGCAGCTGAAAATTCACCTCCGGCAGATCGATGATCACGCGAGCGGGCGCGCCGGTATGAAGCGCCTGTCCCGTGACCGGACCGTTCAGCGTGAAAACGAGACGCGTCTCCCGCTCGTCGTGTTCCACGCCCACGTTGATGGCGACGATGGTATCGGCGGCCTGCGCAGCGCCCGGCAACGCAAAACAGGCGATAATAAGCAGCATGGGGATCACGAGGCCGGGCAGCAACGGCCCAAGCGAAAGCGATCGCAGCTTCGCCATCACGCGGATACCACGCCACTCTCCATGATAAGCCGTCATCGGCGCAGGCCTCATCAGATGCTCCCGGCGTCGCGCGCGTCTTACCGCATTAGGGCGCGATGGTTAACAGTTCGTGAACGCCGTCACGGACCTGGCGGAACAAGGGTGTTTTTTGAGCAACGGCAAAACGCGCTCTTGCCAAATCCCGTAAATGGTCTGTAATGGAAAAGACCCCGTCCGGCTCAGCCGATTCCGGCGAGGGCGCCTTGATTTCGGGAGAGCGGCCTCAGATGCAATGCCGACCCGCGCGCCCCCACCGGCGAAAAGCCCCGATAGTCGGCCGGAGCGGTGTCACGCATGCGGCGCAATCGCCCGCGTGATTTGCCGATGACCGGCTTGCCGGCCCATCGAATTCGAAGGGAATGTTCGGAGATGAGCGCAGGAAGGACACCAGCTTTGATGCTCGTCGTCGCTTCTCCTCAAGCGCTCGGATCGCCAGCCGCCGCCGGTGGCGCGCGGTGCGGTCTTCCGGTTCCCAAGGTCAACCCGAAGCGCGGCGCATCGCGGCGCTTCCCGGCGTTCGGCCCCGACCAAGCAATGGCCAGATTGATCCGAGCGGGAGCGCGGCGCGCACCGAACTCGCCATCCCCCTCGCCAGAAGCCGCCGGGACGGCCGACGCCATGTCGAGAGTTTTCCATGGCAAACAAGATGTTGATCGACGCATCACACCCGGAGGAAACCCGGGTCGTGGTCGTCCGCGGGCAAAGGGTCGAGGAATTCGACTTCGAGGCCGCCAATCGCAAACAGCTCAGAGGTAATATCTATCTCGCGAAAGTGACCCGCGTGGAGCCCTCGCTACAGGCGGCCTTTGTGGAGTACGGCGGCAATCGTCACGGCTTCCTCGCCTTCAGTGAAATCCATCCCGACTATTACCAGATCCCCACGGCGGATCGTCAGGCTCTGCTCGAGGACGAGGCGGCCCGCGAGAAGGAGAAGGACAAGGAAGAGGAAAAGCGCCCCAACCGCCGGCGGGTCAGGGCCAAGGCTGGCGGGAACGGCGATGACGCCGTGTCCGAGGACATCGATAACGACAACGGGTCCGATGGGCAGGGTGATTCCCGCAATGACGGCGATGACGAGGATTCCGTCGAGCAGCTCGGCGGCGATGCGCTCGAGGAGATGCCCGAGCGCCGGGGTCCGCGCCGGCAATACAAGATCCAGGAAGTCATCAAGCGCCGGCAGATCCTGCTCGTGCAGGTCGTCAAGGAAGAGCGCGGCACCAAGGGCGCGGCGCTCACCACCTATCTGTCGCTGGCGGGCCGTTATTCGGTTCTGATGCCGAACACCGCGCGCGGTGGCGGGATATCGCGCAAGATCACCAATGCCGATGACCGCAAGCGGCTCAAGGCCGTCGCCGAAGAGCTCGAAGTGCCCGATGGCATGGGCGTGATCCTGCGCACTGCCGGCGCATCGCGCACCAAGGCCGAGATCCGCCGCGATTTCGATTACCTGATGCGTGCCTGGGAGAATGTGCGCGAGGCGACGATGTCCTCGTCCGCCCCGTCGCTGGTCTATGAGGAAGGCTCGCTGATCAAGCGCGCCATCCGCGATCTCTACAACAAGGACATCGACGAGGTTCTGGTCTCCGGTGACGAAGGCTACCGCGAGGCCAAGGACTTCATGCGCATGCTGATGCCCAGCCACGCCAAGGCCGTGAAGGCCTATAAGGAGCCCACCCCGCTGTTTGCCGCCTTCGGTGTCGAGGCGCAGCTCGATGCGATGTTCTCGAGCCAGGTCTCGCTCAAATCGGGCGGCTATCTCGTGATCAATCCGACCGAGGCGCTCGTTTCGATCGACGTCAATTCCGGGCGCTCCACCCGCGAGCACAACATCGAGGATACGGCACTCAAGACCAATCTGGAGGCCGCCGACGAGGTGGCACGCCAGTTGCGGCTGCGCGATCTGGCCGGCCTGATCGTCATCGATTTCATCGACATGGACGAGAAGCGCAACAACCGCGCCGTCGAGAAACGCCTCAAGGACGCGCTCAAGAGCGACAGGGCGCGCATCCAGATCGGGCGGATCTCGCCTTTCGGGCTGCTCGAAATGTCACGCCAGCGCATGCGCACAGGTGTGCTCGAGAGCTCCTCCGTGATCTGCCCGACCTGCGGCGGCTCCGGTTATGTGCGTGCCACGCCCTCGATCGCGCTGCATGTGCTGCGCTCCGTCGAGGAGATGCTGATCAAGAGCGCCGCGCATGATCTGACCATACGGACCGATTTCGCGGTCGCCTTCTACATCCTCAACCAGAAGCGTGGCTCCCTGCGCGAACTGGAAGAGCGTTTCGGCGTCGAGATCACGGTCAGCGCAGACGGGACCTTGTCCTCTTCGACGCCGTTCGCAGTCGATCGCGGCGCACCGGCCAGCCGGGCGGGCGCGCCGCGCGGGCGCGAGGCGATTGCGGCGGAACCGGTGACGGCCGCCGGAACCATCGAGGAGGCCGATGCCGAAGACGCCGATCAGGAAACCGCCCCGCGCGAAACGGGTTCGGATGACGAGGGCGGCGATGCCGGCACGCGCCGCCGCCGCCGGCGCCGGCGCCGTCGTGGACGCAGCGGCGAGAATGGCGAAGCCTACGCACAGAACGGCGATGACCGGAACGGTGACGAGGACGACGCCGACGATGAAGAAGGGCAGGCGCGCCACGATCAGGCCGGCGATGATCACGACGCTTCCGATATCTCCGCGCGCGGCGAGGAGGCGGAGGATCAGGGCGAATCCGAGGGCAGACGCCGCCGTGGCCGTCGTGGCGGGCGCCGCAACCGGCGCGGCGCGGATGACGCCGTTTCGCGATCCGATGCCGCGAACGACGATGGCCGGCAGGACGGTACCGAACAGGCCGTTCAGGCTGATGATGGCGATGTCGTGCGCATTCCGATAAACGAAGGCAACGCTCCGGAAGAGGCTGCTCCCGACGAGACCGGGGATGCCGCCGCAGCGCAGCCGGAGGCACCGGAAGAGGCCAAACCCGCACCGCGTCGTCGGACCCGCAAGAAGGCGGCGAAACCCGCCACGACGGAAACGGATTCGGTCGCCGAGGGCGATGGCGCAGAGGCGCCGGCATCCGCAGAGGCGGAGGAAGGCGAAGCCAAGCCCAGGAAGAAGCGCGCTCCGGCAAAACGCGCGGGCACCCGCCGCAAGTCAGCGAAGCCGGACGACACTGCGGTGGCAGACGCCCCTGCTGATGGTGACACGGCGGAGCCCGTCGCGGCTGCGCCCGAACCCGCATCCGAGCCCGAGACGGCATCTCCTGCAGGCGATCCGGGCGATGACGTCGCATTGCAGCCAAAAGCGACCGGCAATGGCGATGCCGCGCAGGTCGAAACGCCCGATGACGACCGGGCACCGACACCGCCGCCGGAACCGGTCACGGTGGTGCTCACGCCACCCGACCCCGAGCGGCCCAAACGTGCCGGCTGGTGGTCGAAGGCGAAGACGATCATCACGGGTCAGGATTGATCACTCCGAACCCCTCGCTACGGCGAGGGGTTCTTTTTTGCCCCGCCTCAGCCGAGCCAGGCTTTCAGCCGTCGCATCCCCTCGCGGCAATCCGCCTCCGTACCGGCGAAGGAGAGCCGCATGTGATGCGCGCCCTCGAACGGGTCGAAATCAAGCCCCGGCGTCGCCGCGATCCCCGCTTCGTCGAGCATGCGCTTGCAGAAATCGAGCGAGTCATTGGTGAAGCGCGCAATATCGGCATAGACGTAGAACGCGCCGTCGACCGGGTGCATCTCGGTGATGCCGATACCCGGCAATGCCTCCAGCAGGATTTCCCGGTTGCGCGCATAGCCCGCCTTGATCACCTCGAGCTCGTCGGTCGCCTCGAAAGCCGCGATGGCCGCGACCTGCGAGATATAGGGCGCCGAGATATACAGGCTCTGCGCCAGCACCTCGACCGGGCGCACCAGGGCCGGCGGCAGCACCAGCCAGCCGATGCGCCAGCCGGTCATGCAGTAGTATTTCGAGAAGCTGTTGACGATCACCGCATCGGGATCGGCGGCGAGCGCCGTCTGCGCCGGCGCGTCATAGGTCAGCCCGTGATAGATCTCGTCGGAAACGAACCAGATCCCCGCCTCGCGGCAGGCCGTACCCAGATCGGCGAGCCCGGCGCGCCCGATCATGGTGCCCGACGGATTGGCAGGGCTCATGGCCAGCACGCCCTTGAGCGGCTTTTGCGCATGCGCCGCGCGTACCGCCCGCGCCGTCATCACGTAGCCATCCGCCTTCTCCAGCGGGATCGTCACCACCTCGACTCCCAGCGCCTCGAAGATGTTGCGATAGGCCGGATAACCGGGTGCGGTGATGGCGACACGGTCGCCGGGTTCGAACATGGCGAGAAAGGCGAGCACGAAACCCGCCGAGGAGCCCGTCGTCACCGCGATCCGCTCCGGCCCGACTTCAACCCCATAGGCATCGCGATAATGGCGCGCGATCCGCGCGCGCAGGGCCGCGAGGCCGAGCGCCTCGGTATAACCGATCCGTCCCGTATCGATCGCGGCCTTGGCGGCTTCGCGCACGGCCAGTGGCGCCGGCGCGCCCGGCTGCCCGACTTCCATATGCACCACCGAATCACCCTGCCGTTCCTTCTCGGCAGCGCGCGCGAGCACATCCATGGCGAGGAACGGCGCGACCCGCTGCACACGGGCAGCGATGGCGGGCGATGATTGCGCGGGATCGAAGGACATGCAGGGCTCCACCATGATGAATACGCATCCACCGACGTGGCGCGTGTTCCGATCTGACTAGACGTTCGCACGCCCGTCGCGCAAGAGGCTCCCACAGGGGGCTCTCGTAGGAGGCCTTTGCAAGGGGTTTTTGCAAGGGGCCTTTGCAAGGGGCCTTTGCAAGGGGCCTTTGCAAGGGGCTGCGTGCAATCGATCCGGCTGCGCCGGTTCCTCCCTGTCAGCCTCGCGGCGCGGGCCTGTCAGCAACAAATCGGCTGACACGCAGGCCCACGCCGGCCTAACGATATGCGTAATCCTCCCGATATTAATATTAGAATTATCTAATATAATCGCGTCAGAATTCGGTGGTCCCGCATCACCGCGCATCCGTTGCCGCTCATGCAATAAGGAGCCGAACATGTCCGACGCCGCCCGGTCGCAGGCCGCACCCTATACGCCGCAATATTTCCTCGCCGCGCTCGGTGCCGGCGGGCTCGCGGTGAGCTTCTTCATGTATCTTCTCTGGATGACGCCGCATGACGGCTCACCGATCCCGCATTTCGCCTCGCTGAGCACTGATTTCGCAACCGCAGGGCTCGAACTGCAGGCGCTGATGGCCGTGGCGATTGCCGGGATCGCGTTCTTCGCGATCTGGCATGTGCGCCTGATGGTCTGGAATCTCCGGCGCTACATGGCCTGGCGGAATACGTCCGCTTTCGCACAGTTCCGCAAGGGCAATATGGAGAGCCAGCTGATGGCGCTGCCGCTGGCGCTCGCCATGAGCGTCAATGTCGCCTTCATTCTCGGCGCCGTGTTCGTGCCGGGTCTGTGGGGCGCGCGCGAGGCGCTGTTCCCGCTCGCGCTGGCCGCTTTCGCCGGAATCGGCTTTCTCGCCTTCCGGATCTATCTTGCCTTCATTTCCCGCGTCCTCGTCGAGGGCGGCTATGAATGCGCCAAGAGCAACAATCTCGGCCAGATGATCGCGGTTTTCGCCTTCGCCATGATCGGCGTCGGCTTCTCCGCCTCCGCCGCGATGAGCGCCGTGCCGGCGACCGCCGCGATCGGTTTCGTCGGTGCCAGCTTCTTCCTCGCCGCCGCAATCGTGCTCGGTGCGATCAAGCTGGTACTGGGTTTCCGGGCGATGATGGAGTTTCGCGCCGGGGCGGAAACGACTCCCACGCTGTGGATCATAATCCCGCTCCTCACGGTGATCGGTATCGGCATCTATCGTCTGAAGATGAGCCTGGCGCATCAGTTCGGCGTGCCGGTCAGCGAAGGCGAAATCTTTGCCCTGCTGTCGGCCTTCCTCGGCATCCAGCTGCTCTTTGGCCTGATCGGCTGGGCCGTGATGCGGCGCGTCGGTTATTTCGGACGCTGGGTCAACGGACCGGAAAAGTCACCAGGCGCCTTCGTCCTGGTCTGCCCCGGTGTCGCCCTGTTTGTCTTCGGCAACTTCATGATCAATCCCGGTCTCGTCGGAATCGGTGTCGTGGCGCCGTTCTCGCTGGTCTATGGCGCGCTGTATCTGCCCCTCATCGGCGTGCAGATCGCCACGATCTGGCTGTTCGTGAAGCTCACCCGCAAGCTGATCGCCGATCATGTCGGTGCGGGTGATCGCGCCGCATTGCAGGGCGAGGGCCTTGCGGCCGGGAAGGCCGCCTGATTCGCCTCGCATTGCGATCCAGACCAGAGCGCCGGCGCAGGATCTCCGCCGGCGCTTTCTCATGCGCCCGCCCTACAGCTTCGCCCTGTCGCCAGAGAGCGCCGAGAGAATGATGAATATCCCCAATGCGATCAGGATGGCGGGACCGAAACGAATATCGGCGCCACTCTCGATCAGCATGCCGCCGATCAGACCGGTCGCCCCGGCAATTACCCAGAACAGATCGTAGCGCAGGCCGAAACGCCGGCGGGTCAACTGCTCGACCAGCAGAATGATGCCGATCCCGGCCAGTGCGATCCCCCAGCCGAGGCCGGCCCACAGGGCGATACCGAGCCAGATCGCCACGCCGCCGCCGGCCAGTGCGGAGAGCCTGCCCGCAAGACGCTTCCATTGTTTGCGCATGCTCTTGGCTGCGCGTCTTTCATCCTCGGGGCTGATGGTCCCGGCAATCCCGTCCGGCTTGCCGCCGCTTTCCCGATCATCCGTCATGGCGCGCTCCCTCATCGTGCATCACTTTCCCACCGCATGCGTGACAGCCTGCAGGTGCATTCACGGCGATGCAAGAAGCGCGATTAACGCGCTGTTAGGGTTAATCAATTATTTCCGGGGAGAACGAAGCGAATCCGGCATGGAGAGCAAGCATGGCGTCGATATTCCGCCGCGTGACGGGACGTCCCGCAAGACGTCTGTGCGCCGTCGCCCTCGTCGCAGTGGCAGTTGCGGGCTGCTTCAACCGCAATCCGACCACAACGGGCTCGATCAATCCGCAGGCCACGACGCAAATGAGCCAGAACGATCTGCGGGCTCATGCCGAGGCCTTGGCCGAACGCCATGCGCGCAATCCGGACGACATACAGGTCACCGTGGCCTATGCCAGCGTGCTGCGCCGGCTTGATCAGCGCGCCCAGGCCGTTGCGGTGCTGCAATCCGCTTCGATCCGTACACCCGACAACATGCAGCTTCTCGGCGCCTATGGCCGCGCCCTCGCCGATGTCGGGCGCTTCAAGGAGGCGGATTCCGTGCTAGCACGGGCGCATCTGCCCGAGCGGCCCGATTGGCGCATCCTTTCCGCGCAGGGTACCGTTGCCGACCAGCTCGGCGACCAGGAGCGCGCACGTGGGTACTATGAGGCTGCCTTGCGCATCCAGCCTGACGAACCCTCGATCCTGTCGAATTACGGGTTGTCGCTGGCTCTGGCGAATGAGTTGCCACGCGCCGAGAGCAAGCTGCGCCGGGCTGCAAATCATCCGCGTGCGGATGCGCGTGTGCGCCAGAACCTCGCACTCGTCCTCGGCCTGAGCGGCAAGTTCAACGAGGCAGAACAGATTCTCGCTCAGGATCTGTCGCGTCAGGAGGTTGCCGAATCACTTGAAGCGATTCGCGCGATGATGAGCGAACGCAACAGCTGGGCGGCGATTCGCGAGGCTGAAGCCGGCAGTTGAAATGCCGGACCGATCCACGTGGTTCAGCGCAGCCCGGCCTCAGGCGTGATCATGCCCGCTGCTTCGAGCTCCGCATGGTCAGGATACCACATGGGTGATGTCGGCAGATCGGCCAGTTTCGCGACGAACTCCTCGGAAATCGCCTGCGCGCGGTAGATGGCGAGATCGCGTTGCATTTCCGCTTTGGGGTCGATCATGCCGTAATGCAGATCATTGCGCATCGCGTAACCGTGCAGACCCAGCCGCGCATCCGGGGCCAGCGTCCGCTGTGCGCCGCCGGCGAAGATCAGGGCGCAGGCCGAGGCGCAATGGCCCTCGACATGGGTGGCGATGCGATGTGCACCCAAAACAGTGACCACGCCGCGCGCCTCGGCGATATAACCGCCATTGCTGTCGAGGATCATGCGCTCGATCTGCGGGTTCGCCGCGACGAGTTCGCGCAAAGCGGCGGTGAGTCCGAAATCGACGGTCCCGGAGAAGTGCAGGGTCCGCCCGTCGTCGCTGATAGCCAATGTGAATTGCGACGGCGGCGGCACGCGTCTCGGCGGCGGGCGGACTTCGGATCGCCAGATCGCGAAGCTGACCACGGCAAGGATCCCGAGCGCGAGCCCCAGCAAACCGCGCAGAACATAGATATCGACCGGGCGCTGTCGCATCGGCCCAGACTGCGCCGAAAACACCGCTTTCGCCAGTGACGGATGGTAGGAAAGTGGTGCGCCCTTGCCCGCAGGCGGATACGAAAAACGGCGCCACGGATGAACCATGACGCCGTTTCAAAGCCGCCTCCAGAGCGGCGATTGCTTCCAGGCGGTTATTCGCGCGGTTCGGCCATCAGGCCCCTGACCAGCGCATAGCAGGCCAGAAGCAGCACGATTGCGAAGGGCAGACCGGTCGAGACCGAAGCGGCCTGCAGGGCCGCGAGTCCGCCACCGATCAGCAGCACCGACGCGACGACGCCCTCGAAGAGCACCCAGAACACACGCTGGCTGACCGGCGCGTTGATCTTGCCGCCGGCGGTGATCGTGTCGATCACCAGGCTGCCGGAATCCGACGAGGTCACGAAGAACACGATCACGAGGATGATCGCGAGGACCGAAGTGATTGATGCCAGCGGCAGATCGGCCAGCATGCCGAACAGCGACAGTTCGGGCACATAGGATGCCACGACATAGCTGTAGACGCCGCTCTCGGTGGCCATTTCGATGATCTGGTCGATACCCGTGCCGCCGAAGACGGTCATCCAGATGGCCGAGACGACCGTCGGGATCAGGAGCACGCAGGTGATGAACTCGCGCACCGAGCGTCCGCGGCTGACGCGTGCGATGAACATGCCGACGAAGGGCGACCAGCTGATCCACCAGGCCCAGTAGAAGGCCGTCCAGCCCTGGCGATAACCGTCATCCTCGCGGCCCACCGGATTCGACAGGGCGAAGATATCGGAAAAATATGCGCCCAGATTACCGAAGAACTGCGAGACCAGCGTCATCGTCGGCCCGACGGCGAGGATGAACACAAGAAGCAGGCCGGCCAGCACCATGTTGATCTCGGAGAGGATCTTCACGCCGCCATCGAGGCCGCGCAGCACCGAGATCAGCGCCAGCAAGGTGATGATCGAGATCAGCACCACGGCTGCGGTGATGCTGCCGCCTACCCAGTCCATCCCGAAGACGAATCCGATGCCCGATGCCGCCTGCTTGGCGCCGAGGCCCAGCGAGGTGGCCAGACCGAACAGCGTGGCGAACACGGCCAGAATGTCGATGAGGTGACCTGGCCAGCCCCAGATGCGCTCGCCGAAGATCGGATAGAAGATCGAACGCACGGTCAGTGGCAGGCCCTTGTTATAGGCAAACAGTGCCAGCGAAAGTGCCACGATGGCATAGATCGCCCAGGGATGCAGACCCCAATGGTAGATCGTGGCGGCCATTGCCGTGAGGCGCGCCGCCTCGACAGTGGCGGGATCAGCCAATTCGCCATCGATGATGCCGATATCACGGCCCAGCGGCTGGTCACCCCAGGGTGTACCAAAATAATAGACCGGTTCGAGAACGCCGAAGAACATCAGGCCGATGCCCATGCCGGCGGCGAACAGCATCGCGAACCAGCCCGCATAGCTGTAATCGGGTGTTGCATCGACACCGCCGATGCGGACCTTGCCGAGCGGGGAGACGAGGATGCCGAGGCAGACGATCACGAAGATGTTGCCGGCAATGATGAAGAACCAGTCGAAGGTGCTGGTCAGATAGCCACGCAGATCTCCGAAGAATGACGCCGAGGCCTCGCCGCCAACGGCGAGAACCGCTACAACAAAGGCGATGATGACGGCTGCGGAGATGGCGAAGACCGGATTGTGAATATCCAGCCCGAGCGGACCGATCTGCGGCGTGATGTTATCCTGACCGATTTCATAATCGGTTTCGATGAGGTCGGATGCACCCTCCGGTTCTGGGAGTGCTTCCGTTTCAGCCTCTGTTTCGGGCTGGTTTTCGTTTTCGTTCTGGTTACTCATTGATCTGTCCCCATTGATTGTTCGGCTGTCGACCGGCGCTCAGCGCACCACGAAGACCGAGGCGCTGGAATGCTCGGCCACCCAGCCGCCATGCGAGGGCCAGATGTAATCGGTCACGTTGGGAATGTGGCTCGCCATGACGACGAGGTCCGCACCGGATTCCTCGACGGCTTTCTTCAGGGTCTTGTTGATATCGATGGCCGGATCGGTCGAACTGTATGAGCGCGTCGTGGCAGTGATCCCGTGCTCGCTCGCCTGCCGGTTGCCGAAGGCTTCCAGTTTCTGGGCGAATTCCTTCGGGTTATGCGCCACCGGTGACGGCGTTTCCGGCGTAACGCCGACATAGCAGACCGGTGCATCGTAATGGCGCGACAAGTCTGCCGCCGTCTGCAGCGCTTTTCCCAATCGATCAACATGCGTCAGATCGACAGGGACGAGTATCTGTTTGTACATCGCTTCGCTCCTGTTGCTTCCCTTGCCAGCGTCAACGGACTCTTAACGCTCTTGACCGGCATTGTCACGGTTTTGACCAATTTCCGCCTGTTGCTTGTGCATAAATCGCAATTCGCGTGCGTAAAAGCGCGCCTGGCCTTCGCTTTCGCCCTGACTGGAATGTGGCCGTGACGTCCGGAAAGTCAGCTGCGCAGCGAGGCTGAATCGCGCGCTGCGGGATCACGCCGTCTCCCGGCGCTGCGCCCGGTGATCAGCCAGTAGACGAACCCCGCCACGGCGCCGGTGACGAAGAGCAGGGCGGTTATGCGCCATTCCGCCTCGAGCGCTGCCGTCTCGACGAAGCCGCCGCGCATCAGCCAGGGGATCGCTGCCGTGATCAGCCCGGTGACGAGGCCATAGAAGATCACGGAGCGTGTGCCCGTGACCTCGCCGGAGATCGCGACGAAGGTGACGGGCGCCACGAGCAACACGAGCGAGACGAAGGCGAAGCCGAGCGTGAATTCCGCGATCACGGCATCGGGGTTTCCGTTGCGCGCGGCTTCCACGAAGAGCAGATCGAATACGGCAGTCCCGATCAGGGCGACAAGCTCCTGCGCCGCCGGTTCGCTGAAGACGCCAAGCGCAAGGGTCAGCGCACCGGCAGGGATGGCGAAGATCAGACCGAGTATCAACAGAATCAGGCGACCGAGAAACCGCAAGGAACCTCCGGATGGCTAGAGCATCATTCTGTCAGGTGGATACCGGCTGACGGAATGATGCGTTGAACAATAACCTGGAGCGCCCGGCTCGAATCCGTCAGGTTGGAACGCGCTCTGGCGTGACGGGTCAGTCCGCATCGCGCCCGAGCGCGTAGACACCCTCTGCGCCGATGCCTGCTTCGAGCATCATCCGGGTGCGGGCGCGCAGCTTCTCCGTTTCGCTCTTGAGCTGGCCGCAGGCGGCAAGGATGTCGCGCCCGCGCGGGGTGCGCACCGGCGAGGCATAACCGGCCCGGTAGACGATTTCCGAGAATTCCTCGATCCGCTCCCAGTCCGAGCAATCATATTGCGAGCCCGGCCAGGGGTTGAACGGGATCAGGTTGATCTTGGAGGGTATGCCCTTGAGCAGGCGCACCAGTTCG
>Ga0102934_1001039_pt1 | contig 19222 bp, 7 predicted proteins | sample SalPonR2_A_D1_MG_FD_78175 | JGI IMG/M metagenome (GOLD analysis project Ga0102934, IMG submission 78175) | Salt pond soil microbial communities from South San Francisco under conditions of wetland restoration - Salt Pond MetaG R2_A_D1_MG | ecosystem: Environmental > Aquatic > Marine > Intertidal... | reverse complement strand
CTCCCTCTCCTTCTACCCCTCCACCCGGCGAGGAATTCGACCCCCCAGCGTCGAAGCTGTCCACTCCGTCGCCCTCTCGCCCTCCCTTTCCCTCGCCCCCTCCCTCCTTCCTTCCCCCTCCTTCCTTCCTTTCCCCTCCTTCCTCCCTCTCCACCTCCGCCCACAGCTCCCGCGCCCACTCCCAGGCCTCCAAGGCCGTTGGCCGATCTTCTGCGTCCTGCGCCAGGCACTGCAAGGCCAAGGCGAGCAACGAGGGAGGGCATCCGGGGAGCACGTGGTTCTCCACCTCCTCCCCCCGCACCTCGAACAGCTCCTCGGGCCGCCGCTGCAAGAAGGACTCTTGGCCCTGGCCAGATCCAGGTATCTTGCCCGTTACCAGCTCGCTCATCACCACCCCAAAACTAAACATGTCCGCCTTCCCTGTGATTTTGCTCTCCGGTCCGTTCAGGAGCTGCTCGGGCGCCTGAAATTCGAAGGTGCCGCAGGTGATGGAGAGCAAGTCCGGGCTGTGGGAGGAAGAGACAAAGGCGTGGTCGCAGATCTTCGCGCGGAAAAGCGGGTGGGTGAGGAGGATGTTGCTCGTTTTCAGGTCCCGGTGCAGGAGTCCGTGGGCGTGGAGGAAGGTCAAGCCCTCGGCCACGTCACTGACGATGCGCACTCGGAGGGGCCAGCTGAGGGGGAGGGGGGACTGATGAGGAAGGGAGGGAGAGAGGGCGTCCCTCAAAGAACCGTGTCCGCAAAGCTCCATGGCAATCAGGACAAGGGATGCGATGTCAGCCGAGGGCGAAGCAGGGGTTGTGGCAAGTGAAGAAGTCGTTGCATCCATCTCCTCCTTTTGAATCGCCTCGCTCTCCACCCAGGCATGCATCTGCTCCTTGACGTCTTCCTCTCCCTCCTCTCCCTCCTTCGCTTCCTCCTCCTCGTCCTCCTCCTCCCTCATTTTGGCTTGATTTACCTGTTCTACTCCACAATGGTCCCATTTGGATCCGCGCGGTCCTCTTAAAAGAGGGCGCCATTTATCTCTCGTCAATATATCCGCTTCTGAAAGCAATGCAGCTCCAAAATATCTGACCAGCCGGGGGTGGATGAGACCGTGCAATATGGAGAGTTCGATCAAAAGATTCGCCTGCTCCTGCTCGTCGCTGGGAACCCGTTGTACCTTGACCGCCACCTCTTCTTCCTTTTCGATGAATCGAATATCTCGCTTGCTCCCTTTCCCCTTACAGGCCCTCCCGCGTTCCTGGTGCGTTGTCTCTTGGCGCCGACGACGACGGAGACGTGCGCGCCACACCACTCCATATGCACCCTCAGCCATGCGGTCAAGAAAAACAAGCGATTCGGGATCCAAATGGAAACCCTTATGGACGGGAGTGGGCGGGCGGAAAGACGGAGACCAGGCGCGGGAAGAAAGAATGTGCTCTGTGGTGGGCGAGACAGCTTGTGGTATGGCCGTTATACTGTGACGGTGGGGAGCAGACTCTTGCTCGTGCTGGGAATGCGAGGGGTGACTGGACACGTCTGGAAGGTCATCATCGTCCTCATCGAAGGAAAGGGAGCCCAAATGTCGCGGGAGTCGATGCAAAACTGTCTGGCGTGCCCTTGGAGTGAAAGGACTACAGACGGTCGAGCTGTTGCTCTTCGGGGTGGTGGGAGGCTGAGAGAACGATAGTGACATACTAGTCGCCACGCGAATTAGAGCAACAAGCTGCCAGTTCTCTTATTTTATTCGCCTTGACCTACAGGAAAAAAAGTTTGCAAGAAATTGAGCGGAAAGATTGACAGGAAACGTGCGATCGGGTACTGGACTTCAGCCTGTGACAACGCTAGCTTTCAGAGGGCCCATAAAAACTTCAACACGGCGGGAGCACGGGGTAGGACTACGGGTACTCTTTGCCCGGGGAAAAACGATATTTTTGCTGCACTTCCTGCCGAGAACGTCACTTTGTGCGACATTTATTACATTGATAGGCAGTGTATGACGCGGATCAGGGATACAATGTGCCGTATGCACGGCAGCATGGTAGCGAGGCATGAGACGTCCTCAGGTCCTTAAAAAATGGAAATCACCACTAGCGAGACTATGTGTTAGCATACCCCCACACAGCAAGGTTTTGTGCTTTTTTTTTCTTGAGATACGAATATCTACTCACTTTTCGTTTTAAGTCGTGCGAAACGAAGGAAAAGTGGCCCAGGTAAGCATTTCACAGAAAGGAGACTGCACCCTTGTGCATGTAGTATATTAACTTCTAGTCCTTCACCGCTTACCTCTTCCGTTTTCCTGCTCTTGCCGCTTTGCTCCCTCCTCCTTTTCCACCACGTCCCTTCTTGGCTTTCATCGCCTTCTTCATGCCCCGAGTGTCTTTCTTCATCCTCTTATCTACCAATTTGACACGAGCGCGTCCCGAGGCCCCGTCCTTTTGCTTGGCCTGGGAGCTTCCCCCACGACGCACAACCGCGTAGACCTTGTCTGGCCGTGAAAATTTGTCCCCTTTTCCCTTAACAGCCTTCTGGATGGCCTTCATTTTGTCTCGCTCCGTCATGTCGGGGTTGCTCACGATGGCCGACGCCTTGGACTTAGCCTGCTTCAACCGCTGCACCAAGCGATGCTTCTTCCGAGCCCGGGCCTCCGCCACTTTCGCGATCGGCTTGCTGGCCAAGCTTTTGAAGCGCTCCTTCATCTCGTCCAACAAGGGCTTCGGAATGGGGATCTGCGGTCGGTAGTGTCGCTCCTCGTCGTCCACGAACCATTCGGGCAAGTCTCCCGCGTCGTTCCAGGCAAAGCGGTTGTAAGAGGCATCCACCAGCTCCTTGGCCTTGCTCCGCCGCAACATCATCGTCCCGATCGCCAATGTCCGGGCTCGCTCTTCGTCGTCCCAATCCTCGTGATCAGAGTCGTACTTGCGCGAGTCTGCCACGGGGGGCACAAGGGACAACAAGGGCGGCCCCCCCGCAGGCACCACTTCGAACGTCGACTGAAGACCCTGCTCCACCCTCCGCTTCCCGTCCTCGCCTCCGCCTTCCCCGTCCGCCAGGACTTTCCCCATCCCTGCCTTGATCAACGCTCGTCGCCGCCTCCTTTTCTCCTCCTCCTCGGGGTCCGGCGCGGCCACCACCTCCATCGCCTGCTCCTCCACGTCCACGGCCCCGTCCGGGTCTGCGGCCCGCGTCTTTTTCTCCGCCAAGTGCGCCCGACGCTCCCGGTCCTTCATCCGCTTCGCGTGCCGGAGCTGCTTGTCCGTCCGCGGCATGGCGGCCAGGACCTCCTCCACCACATCCTTCCTCCTCACTGCCCCATTCCCTCCCGTCGCTTTCCCCACCCCCGTGGCCCTGCTTTCCTCGTCGTGGCTCGCATCTTCCTCCTCCCCGCTCTCCTCCCTCCCTATCCCATCCTCTCCCCTTCCCCCACCTTCTTCCTCCTCCTCCCCCTCCTCCCCTCCCGCCATCACGCTCTGCAAGACCGGGTTACTGAACCAGCGAGCCACCTTCACCTCATTCCTCTCCACGCCCTCAAACACCTTGGGATCCACCAAAAGAGGGTGTCCACTTCCCCCTCCCTCGACACGCCTTGGCCCCGCTTCCTCCTCCTCCTCCTCCTCCCCGCCCTCCTCCGGCTCGCCTTCCTCTCCCTCCCCGCTCTCCGTGTCGCTCCCCGTCCCATCGCTCTCCTCGTCATCTCCTTCCCTCCTCCCAGTCAACAGGTCCAGGTAACCTCGTAGGTCCCCATCGTAGGTGGCCAGGTCCTCCGAGATCTTTTCCCCCGCCAAGGCCGCCGTGACCGTTTTCTTCCGTTTCCCCGCCCGCGTCCCCTTCAACCTCTCTTCGTTCTTGTTCGACAGGTATGCCTGATAGCTCTCCTCCAGCTCCGCTTCAAGCCTGGCCGTTCGCCTCCTCTCCTCCTCCTCCTCCCCTTTGTCCCCCTTCTCCTTCTCCTCCTCCTCCTCCTCCTCCTCCTCCTCCTCTTCCACCTCCGGCCCACCCTCCCCCTCCCCCTCACCAACCTCCGCAAACTCTCCGTCCCGAATCCTCTTCAGCTCGGCGGCACTCCCGATTGCTTTCAGGGAAAAAATCGACTCATGGTCAGGGAGATCGAACGCGTCGTGGTGCATGCCGTACGCCTGCCGCAGACGCATCCGAGCTGACTTCTCCCGTTCCTTCTTCCGCTCCCTCTTGGTCTTGGCGGCTCGCTCTTCCCGGAGTTTCTGAATCTCAGCCTGGATTTCCTCCTCTTCCTCCTCTGGGCTCCGCTTCCGTGTGTTTTCGGCCAATACGGCAGCGGCCGCCGCGCGAGCCTCTTCCTCCCCCGTCCCTGCCGACGCTCTTCCCTGATGCTCCTTCATCTTCAAGCGCCATTTGAGGAGGGCCTTGAAATCGCTCTTGCCCAACACCTTGAGGTCGGCCAGGCAGCTCTTTACCTCCTCCGTGGTCAGGGGATGTTCGAGGAAGGGCGTGCAGCCCGGGGAGAAGACTACCTCGCTCTGTTCGCTCAAAAACTGGACCGGGTCCTCACTCGCCAAAAACGCCGTGACCGAGGCTTTCCGATGCAACAGCACCCCCGCCTCCCCATCGTACCCAGACCTGTGCCGCTTTTGACGCGCGTACTGGGCGCTGAAAATGCTGATCGCCTTGTCCCCCGAGCCGCCTTCCATCTCTGCGAACACGTAGGCGGGGTCCAGGAGCTTGGGGTCGATCGAATGCGGGGCTTTATACCGGAGACAGAGGACAAAGATCTCCGCGGACTGCTGCCGGGACGAGGAGGGTTTGATGGCCTGGACCGAAGCAAAGAGCTGGTTAAAGACCCACATCAAGGCATTGTAGTCCTGGGAGCGGTAAACTTTGGTCAGAAAGGTGCCTCCGGGGCCCAAGTGGCAGGTGGCCGCGCGCAGGGCAGCCAGGGCAATCTCGTTCTGGACAAAAGCATCCTTGTCGTAGGTAGCCCCCACGTTGGGAGCACCGTCGCATAAAACCACGTCAACGTGCGGATGGGCGCGCATTTCGCGTTTGACCGCCGCCCGACACTCAGGGGTGGTGATATCATGCACTAAAGTCTTGACCTTGGCAATGGGCCGGATAGGAAGCAAGTCCACGCCCAGGATAATGCTGTCGGACGGCATGTGCTTGGCGGCCACCTGACACCAGCCCCCAGGGGCAGCGCACAGGTCTAGACAGACTTTGGCTTTGCTCAAGAAATCATATTTGCGGTTGATTTGTATCAGTTTGAAAGCGGCGCGCGATCGATACCCTTGCTCTTTCGCCAAGTGGTAGTACTTGTCTTTATCGTGCCGCTTTTTGCGCTTCAGATTCTCTTTCATGATGCTCCTGTTGAGATAGCAGTGGCTTAGATTGAGCACATATTTACCTCTTTTCCACCTACGAGCCGGGCGTTACGTAGGTCGCGAATAAATCGCAGGCGAACCCGCCCACTAATGATAAACTGTCAATCCGCCCCGAGTTCATGGACATGCAAAGCGAGCAATGACAAGTCAGGGTGATACGTTGGTTCATTTCAAGATAAAGCTCGGTTGGTCGCAATGTGCCTTGACCACCACTATCTTTCACCGTCACCTCCCCCACTGCCACTCACATCCCAACATGCTTCGTACCCAATCGCGGGTCATCACCTCCAGCAAAGAAAACAAAGCCAGTACTCTCGTTCTCCCACCTCAAGAAGTCTACCTGCATCCATACGGAACAATTACGTGCGTGGACAAACCAAGAAATGCGCTCTCCCGTTTCTCTCCACCAAAAAAGCAGGGGCCAGCCAAGATACTACGGGCGGGCCATATCATCCTCTCCACTACGCGTCTACCGCTTACCACAGTGTCCCATTAGACCTATTCTTCCCATTCCCTTCGGCAGCATACGCTTGCACACACAAAAAGGCCATTAGGAACGATATTCATCCACATTCGTTGGTTTTGGGTCATTTGAGCCATCAAACAGCCCTCGATTAGCGTGACGAACACAAGCACACTGGCAGGAGCGAGGCTAGCTTCATCTCATCCATTCCATTAAACCATCCATCACTCACATTAGGGTGAATGCGGGGACTGAACGAGACAGGTGGACGGAATCGCTTTCGATTTCAAAAGCTCAAAACCCGCATAAAGCAGGGGCAACGTCGCGTAGATGTGGTCCATAAGGTGCGTTATTTGCTTTGTTCATCGTAGGAGCGGCCCTGCCTGCATCTCCTGCATGCCGGTCACCTCTCCATTTTCTTTCCGCGGCAGTCACGTCGAATGTAAATAGTTATATTAAGTGTACATGGGAAAAGCCTGGGCCTCCTTGGTGGCACAGAATCCTAATTGGGGGTCCATATCACATGTCGTGTACTCCAAGGCCCATTCCCCTACCACGTTGACAATATTGACCCTCTGCTTCGTGCATCGTCTCCCAATATTCCATCTTCAGACAAAAAGCCATGACTTTATGTTCGAAAAGAAGGGGCAGTTGGATCCGAAGCCTGAGGCACAGGGCATGGACGTCGTTCAGGGCATATCCCAGGAGGTCATTCCGAAGTCGGGGTGTCTTTTCCACGACCACGTGCAAGGGTATTTGGAGCTCAATACATCTCAAGCGTTTCAGCGCTTGGGTAAGGACCTCGCTCCCCTGTCGAGGAGCTTGCCTGAGGTGATCCACCATCTCCCTGGCATTGTTCGTATCCTGACCGACCGCCTGCGCCACACGTGGGGACCGGCCCATGAGCATGCCCTTTTCCTCGTCGCGGTACTGGCCAAGGAGGTCGGAGCAGAGCTGTATGCAGGGGGGCATTTTGACTCACTTATGGACACCTTGCTGGTCACTTTGGACCCAAGCAACCCTGAGAACACGGCCCGTGTCGTCCAGTCCATGGCACACCTTTTCACCTCTCTCCACCGCCCGATTTTGCGAGACCTGAACGTCTTGAAGCGGTACTACGGTCCGTTGCTGGGACATAGGAAGGTATTTGTGAGGAAATATGCGGCCGAGGCACTGGCGGGGTTATTGCGGCGGTTGGAAGATGAACGATTGTGTAAACACCTGAAGGGAGTGGTCAAGGCGGCGACGACGGCCATGGCCTCGCAGGGGAGCCTCAGACAAGAGGAAAGAAGGGGGGCCTCTCGAAAGCCGAAAGATTCCGGCCTAATAAAGAATGGTGCGGAGCGGCGGGGGGCAGATTTAATGGATGGCATGGCTCTGCTGATATTTTATATCACTCGCGGGGTGCAATCCCAGGGGCAACTGCATTCGAAGGCCGTGCCCGTCGTGCGAGCGCTTCTCCAGCAGGAGGCCCATGGCGAGGACGATGTTCTGGGTCAGGTCCATAGGAAAGTGGTGGAGGGGGTGCTGGTATATCTGACCCCCCACCTCAAGCCAGCGCAGACAGCGCCCTTGTGGAAGGAGGCTCTGGACGCCCTGGCTGCCGCCCCGCGGGAAGAGAGTGGCGACAGGAATGGCCTGGAGCGTACGCTGCATGTGCTTGTGGTTTTATTACGCTATCGGAAGGGATGGTTATTGAGTGATAGGGAGGTGAGGCAAGCCTTCCTGGGAGCTTTGAATGAGGCGGTGGTGGAGCACACGACCCCGCCCGAGGCCTTCGCTTTTGCTCGTGAAGCGACGAAAGCCGAGCTAGTCCTTCTGATCTCAGCCCTATGGGACTGGCTGGATATGCGCCGACAAGGGTCCCACCATGCTCCGACTGCAGAGGAAACGGCGACGGAAGAGGCGTTGGTGGAAGCCACGACCGCGTTGTTAGGACCAGAGAGTAGCGGGGATCCCGCCGTGGTCGGGGAACTGGCGTCGAAGGTTCTGCGTCTCGGCGGGTGCATGGACGATCCTGATTCGCAAACACTGGTGGTAAATGCCTGTCTTGCCCGTGCGGTCATGCCCACGTGCCCGCTGGCCTCCTGGGTGGGCTTGTTGAATAATTTGGTGGGAGAAAAACCGGACATTTTGCGACGCGGAGATCCAACGCGGGTCGCAGACTTGGGACGCGATCTGATAGGTCGAATCGAGAAGAAGAATGAATCGGAGGATACATCGCTGAGCGAACAGATGTTTGCCTTGCGTTGCCTTCCTTCGGTTCTGCGGGCCGCTGGACGTGGTCGTTCCCCCTCTGACTTATCGTTGCGCGCGCACGCCCTAGGGGCGGTGGAAACGTTAGTGAACGACCCACAGGCGGAAGAGATCTTGGCAAGCCAAGCGGCCATGGCTTTAATAGAACTATGGGAAGCGGACAGAGACTCCTCCGGTGCCCAGGAAATGAGCTCGGCAACCGAGAAGGTGGCTGGCGGGAAGGAAAAAAGCCCGAGGAAGCCGCATCCACTGCCAGGCACACAACCATCGGCAGAAAGACAGGGATTGGCGGCATCTATGTGGAAACAACTGCAAGCCTCGCCGTCCTTATTGGGGACAATTCGAGCCCTAACCGCATTACTCGCGAGCGACGACTCACTGCTGCCTGCATTGCCCCTTGAAGAAGCTTTGCTGCTCCTGAGTAGCAATTTGCACTCCCCTTCCCACCTCTTACGTCTCTCCACCCTGCGTCTGATGGTCCTTATGCCACAGCTCTCCTTTCGAGAGGCTGGTGCAAAGAAAGGTGACGCCAACACCCGCAGCAATACCAACAACGAGGAATCCTCCTTCGTGGGACCGTGCCGCGCGCTTGCCACATGCTTGGAGCTCGAAGCTGCGTCCGTGTCGATAAGCGCCGAGCGTACCTTTGGCGTGCTGCTGAACCGCATTGAAGTGTGGGCAAATTCGGGGCGTCTACCAGGTCCATATATAGGGCCACTTGCCAGCCATTGCCTTGGCTTGCTGCATGTACGATTCGCCGAGTTGTGGCAGTTGACAGCGAGGACATTTGCGGCCCTCTCCTCAGCATGTCGGCGCGCAGAGGAGACACATGCAATTTGGGGACATGTCGTGGCTACAATGGCCGAGGTGGACTCGCGCCTGGTGGCAATGAAAGGAAAGGAAAGCACAGGAAACAGCGGGGAGGAGGGTGCGGAAGGAAATGAAAATGACCAGGAGGGAAAGCGAGGGATGGACCTGCTGCTGCGAAGGTTGGGAGGCAACCTCTGGGCTGTCTCCAATCTTCCACCGTCGGAGGAGATTCGGACCGCCTCTTTCTTGTTAGGGGATGGGACATTAGGCTCGAGTGGAGAGGATATCGGGGGAGGGCAAGCATCAAAGCTTGGTTCTACGGACCCGCTGACGTCTTTGTCATGGGTCTTCGATTTCATCACACGCTCCCCGACGTTGCTAAGCCGCAAATCCGACGAGCTGTCCTCATTATTCGTGGGGTTTTTGCTGCATCAGTACTTCGCCATGTACGTGGATGACCCAGCGTCTTTGGAACTCAAGGGAGAACTGGCGAGATTCCTGAAAGAGCAGATGGAGCTTCAAACACACACGCACAAAGAGGCAACATCATCCGCGTCTGTGGTCTTTGTCACTGCCGCTTCTGCAGCCAAAACGTCTGATCTGTTGACTCCGGCGCGGTTGTCCAGTGCCAAAGCTGCGAGAGGCAAGCTCCTGGCATATTTGAGAATCTTTGCGGTAGGAGGCATTCCTAGGGGCGGAGATGGGAGAGCACTTTTGCTCCGTATTTTCGTCACTTTCTTGTCACGTCCTGACAATGCTGTGGTCGTTGCTACCCTCGACTGCTTGATCAACGCCAAACTGCCTTATCTGACGCCGTATGCAACTACTTGTAAAGCCTTGTTGAAAGACATACATCTACGAGATGAATTGGTCCGCTTTAGCCTGACTAAGGACATTCAATCGGAACATCGGGCAGAGTTTGTGCCTCTCTTGATTCGTCTTCTGTTTGGCCGTTTCCTGGCCAAAGCCTCACGAGCGCGCACTCGCACGTCCAAAGATAGTCCAGCGGCTCGGCGCACGGCGATCGTGTCGTTCATGGCGGGTGCGCAGGGCGAGACTGAGTTCCGTGAATTTGTGCACTTGATGCTGCGACCTTTCCTGGTGGATGCGACAGCGTCTTTCGACACCAAAAATAATCTCGACGTGATAGCTGCCTCGGCAGGAAGGCGTCTGGGGTTCTTGCACCTGCTGAGCAGTGTCATTCGACAGATGGGCTTCCATGTCCTGCCGTTCGTCGGTACTTTTGTGGAGGTGACGCTGCGGCTGCTGGGCGAGGGGTACCGAGACGCGTCGGCGGTCCACAATGCGAGGGAGGGCGACGAGGATGGAGAAAATGAATGGCACGGCGTGGGAGGGGATGACGACGACTCGCGGGATGGCAGGGATGGCGGGCAGGAACGAGGGGACGAGGACGAGGAGAATGAGGTGGAGGACGGCGATATCCAAGTGCGCCGGGGGCATACCCAAGGTTCTTTGCGCCTGTTGTCGACGCGTGTCATTTCAGAGCTCTTCGACCAGTACGCTGAGTCTTTTGACTTCACCTCCGTCGCCCCCCGCCTCTGGACTGTCCTCGGTCCTAGCGTCTCACGCCTGCCTGCTATGTGTTCAGGAGCCCGCCAGCCCCCCGCTTTGCTGGACCTGCTGTTAACTTTGACGCAGCACGACGCGCTTCTGCCGATATACATCGCATTTGAGGCGACATTGACGCCCACCCTTTTGGCCTGTCTTTCTTCAGGACAAGCGCCGCCCGCCACGGTCGCAGGACCCATCTTGAGCATCATGGAACGGCTTTGCGAGCACGACGGTGCTTCCCATCTCCTCTCGCACTTGCCGGCTTTAGTGAAACATATCACAGAGCGCCTCGAAAAGGTGCATGCTGCCACCAACAACAACGATTCCCTCCTGGAGCGCTCTTTGGATCTTCTTTGTAACATCAGTCAGCTGGCAGCCAGAAACCGAGCCCGCGCAAGAGAAGAGGAGGGCATGGTCGCTACCCCTGCCACTGTCGAAGACGCCACCCTCTCTTCCCTTTTTGGCTTCCTCCTCCCTCGCCTCAAATCTCCGCGTCTTCTCCGTGCGCCCACCAAAGCCCTTGTCCTGGGGGCCTATGGGGCTCTTGTGCCTCACATGGCCTCGCCGAGGCGCGACGTCGTGCAGCTCTCCAAGCTGCTCGGACCGGCCGGCCTCGGCCCAGTGGGGTTCGAACCAACGGGTCCTTTGCGTCAACCCTTGGTCGCCGCCTTGGCCGCGATGGCAGACGCACATGGAGACATGCAAGACTTGCGGCCGGTCATGGAAATGATACACCTCTTGAACGCCCCCGACGAGGAGGGCTTGGAGGGCCGCAACCTGGACGTGGTCATGCCGGCATGGACTCGCTTGGCAGAGCCGGAGCTGTGGGCGCGTCTGATGGCCGAAACGGGGGGGTCCGGCCTGGCACTACTCCCCTTGGTAACCCATGCGTTGTCGTGTCTGCACGATGGAGAGGTCGTGGTCCGAGTGGCGGCTGGCGCAAGCCTCCGGGCGCTGGTCGCGGCCGCGGGGCAGGGGACAGAGAAAGAATGGCTGTGGCTGCTGCAGGCGGGATTGTTGCCATCGGTGCGCGCTGGTATGGACCAAGCAAAAGATACTGTACGGCAGGGGTATGTGCAGGTGATGGCAGCACTGGTTCGAAGTGCAGGCACGCTGAGGACTCGGACGCCGACCCGGGGTGAGAAACGGACGGAGGCCCCATCCTGGATCTCGGCGCACGCCTTGCTCTTTCACGGGGATCTCGCATGCTTGGTACGGGAGACAGACGCAGAAGCCGACTTTTTCCAGAATATCATCCACATCCAAGTCCACCGTAGAGCACGGGCCTTACAACGCCTGACAAAACTGTTGAAGGAAAGTGACGACGAGACAGTCAAATTGGAAGAGGCAGGGCTGGAAAATACACTGATTTTGACGCCAGCTCTGTCGTCCTCTTCTCTGGTTCATGTCCTCCTCCCCCTCGCCTCGCAACCCGTGCTTTCCGTGGACCGAACAATCCAAGTCAAAGCGCCGGATCCCACCCTGCTCCATGAATCCATATTGGCAACGGCCGCTGTGGCTCGTCGTTTGTCTTGGTCACACTACAACGGGTTGTTTCGACGGTTTTTGCGAGAGATCAGTTTAGTAGACCTGACTCCTGTAGGCCAAAGCCCAGCGTCGCGGGAGAGAGCCCTGGTCAACGGCCTGTGCCACGTCTTGGACGTTTTCCACTTTCCTCTGACCCCTCCATCTTCCTCAGCGGACCAAGATGAGAAAGGATCGACCGACGCGGTGTCGACGATGGCCGATAGCGAGATGGGTGGGGCAATGCAGAATGGAAGGGAGGACAAGGGAGGCGGGAAGGCGGAGGACGAGGCAGAGGGTGTGAGAGAGAGATCCATCTCCAATCCGCCCACGGATGCGCTCAAAAAAGACGTGATTTGGCGCGCTGTCACAACACAGCTGCTTCCTAGCCTACGCGGACTACTTCTCAAGGACAGCAAGGACAAGGAGGGAGGGAAGCAGAAAGTCCTGCGTGCGCCCATGGCCCTCGCCCTCCTGAAACTCATCAAGATGCTTCCCCGGACCAGCTACGAGCAGGAATTGACGCGGCTCTTTATGTCGGTCTGCGGAACTCTCCGTAGTCGTGACTCGAACGTCCGCGATGCCGCCAGGGAGGTCCTTGCCAAGATGGCCCAAGACCTGGGACCGACCTACTTAGGCATGATCATCAAAGAGCTTAAGGGGGCGCTGCGGGAAGGCTACATGCTGCATATTCGTATCTTTACGCTGCACACGGTCCTACGCTCCTTGGAGGAGGTGTACAAACCTCCTCTCGATGCTCCGTCCCTGCCAGTACCTCGTGCCAGCTTGGCAGCGGGCCCCTCCCCTGAGACGAGCTCTTACGGCAATGGGAGCGACAGCAATGCCCACGCCCTGCGGCCTCCCTTGGATGCCTGCTTGACCGAAATTGTGGCGCTCTTGACCGAAGACTTGTTCGGGGAGGCAGCGGGGGCGAAAGAGGCGGAGGCGGAGGTGAAAAGCGCAACCATCAAAGAGGCCAAGGGGCAGAAGGCACTGGACGGGCTAGAAATCCTCTCGCGCCTCTTGCTTTTCCGGCCCACCTATGCCGTGGCTTGTCCTGAGGACCCGGGGGCTCTTTCGTCCGTCCATGCCCTGGTCAAGCCATTCCTACTGCAGCTGCACGACTCGGAATCCCCCCGTATGCACGGACGCGTCAACGAAGCCCTTCAACGGGTGGTGGCTGGGCTGTCTGTGAATCCCAGCCTGAAGGCAGAAGAGGTCTTATTGTACGTGTACGGCTTGATTTCTCCCTTCGTCCTGAGCGAGGACGAGGACGAGGAGGAGAGTGGCGGGCTGGACGGGCAAGAGCCGGAGGCGGAGGCCAGTGAGAGCGAGGTTGATGAGGAAGATGATCTGCAGGTGATTGGAAAAGCAGCAGTGAAGGCGACGGAAGCTCCGAAGCCAGACCTGCATCGGCCCAAGAAGGAGGTGCCAAGCTGGCTGCCCGTGGACGGGACGCTTAAGCTAGCAGTGGAAGCCAAGCAAGTCCAGCGGATGGCTGCAAGGGAGGAAATCCGCGTTTTGGATGGAAAGAATGCCCCGAAGCTCACAGGCTGGGGCCGACACGGTACCAAAGCACGGCGTGCCGAGGGCGGCATGTTCGGTTCTCCGGCAGCCTTGGCGGCGGGAGTCTTGGGCTTGCGCTTGTTGCATTCGTATCTGAAACGACTGGGACAGCCCTCTGAGGAGCTCATTCCCGTTTTAGACCCCTATGTAGGTCTTCTTGCCCGCTGTGTCCGCCGAAGAGTGAACGATAGCATCGTTCTTCTCTCGCTCAAATGCCTCGCTCTTATGCTCCGACACCTATCCTCGCTACCGTCCTTGACATTCTTGACGCCACGTCTTGTTCGCTCTTCGCTCAGTCTTCTCAGCATGGCCGGAGGGCCTGCAAACTCCCGGGACGAGATTGTGCAGTCTTGCTTGAGAATCCTCACCATCCTGATTGCGGCCTCGGGGAACAGCATTGAAGACGACGCGCCGCTGGGACCACTGGGCCTCACTCAGCCGGAAAAACGGCCGTCGCTCCCGATCCCCACCAAGAGCCTCGGCGCCCTCGTCTGTTTGCTCCGTGCTGCCGCTTTGGATTACGACCATGTCAACGCACCTTTCGCGCTCGTCCGGGCTTTAGTCGCTCGTCGGGCCATGGTCCCTGAGATGTACGACCTGATGGAGCAAATGCTGGGAATCGCGGTGACTTCCCGTCGGCCGACAGTCCGGCAAATGGGCGGTCAAATCATTGTCTCCTTCCTCTTGCACTACCCCCTCAGCTCAGTCAAGGTCGCGGGGTTTCTGCAACAGGCAGTGCGGAACCTGGACTATGAATATGCGGAAGGTCGAATGGCCGCCTTCGGTCTTTTGCAAACTTTAATCATGAAACTGCAGGTGTCCATGTTAAACGAGCACGCTCAGGTGGTGTTTTTCCCCATGGTCCTGCGTTTGGTGAATGACCCTTGTCCCAAGACGAGGGCAGCCGCGGCAGATGCCATAAGTGCGCTGCTGCGCCGGGTCTCAGGAGATGTGTTCAACACCTTGCTTGATTACCAATGTCGGTGGATGCGAATGCACGTGGAGAATGAAGGGCTCGCACGTGCGGCAGCGCAGGCAGTGGGGCTGTTCGTGGACAGCCGACCCGATTTGTTCAAGCGGGGAGGGGAGGACGGTCTAGGCATGGAGCTCTTGGTCCTTTTTTCTGACACCTTGGCCTCGGTGGAAAAGCGAGGGCCCGTACCAGACGTGCAGGCGGATGGCTTGGAGAGCCCCCATGAGCGAGAGGGGGAGGCAGCCTTGGGGTGGGAGATGGCATACCACTGCCTCGGGACGATAAGCAGGATTTATGCGAGGCTCCCTGGCATGGTGGAAAGCTTTTTGCACGGCTTTCCCGAGGGAATGACGCTCTTGTCCGCCACGTCAGAGATTTTGTGCTACCGTCACGCCTGGGTGCGCCTGGCCGCCTCGCGTGTAATCGGTCAATATTTGGATCGACGCGCGACGGGAGGAAAGACGAGGACGCTGATTACAGGGACTCAGCTAAGGTCCTCACCCTTTCTGTCCGATCCCGCCCATTGTGCAGCCTTGGCTAGGCGTTTATGCGTGCAGATCGACCGTCCTTCTGTAGCTCCAGAATTGAGCCTGCGTGCAGTCAAGAGCTTGGTATTTCTCACCTCAGCCATGGTGCATACAGAGCTGGAGCTTGAACATGGAGGAGGGAGCCCCGTGCGGGCGGACGCAGCCCTGGAGGGGGAAGAGGAAGACGTGGGTGGCGGGGAGTCTGAGGTCGGCGTCCAGGAAAAAGGGGACGCACCCAAAGATTTACTCTCGTGGATCTTTCATCGGCTTTCGTACATGGCACGACGCAAGGGAGAGGATCGGCGTTGCGCGGTTTTCCAGTTCTTTGCCGCCGTGACCACTTTGGAGGGCCAGGCCGTGGTCGAAAGGTTCCTTCCGCACATGCTGTCTCCATTGTACAGGGCGACCAGTGACGGACAAGCGGAAGCGAGCGCCCACGGGAACGACGCAGTGGAGTTGGCGAAAGAGGTGACCTCGTTGATCGAAGAGAAAGCGGGAGCCACGGCGTTCCTGAAGGCGTTCTCTGATGTACAGAAACAGGCGACACAGAAAAGGGCGAGCCGGAAACAAGCGCGGGCGGTGGAAGCAATCACAGACCCTGGGGCGGCCGCCCAACGAAAACTGGCAAAGAACGTCATGAAACGGGAAACAATCAAGAGGAAGAAAGGGAAGTACCGAGAAATTCGGGGGGGAGCGCCGCCCGGAGAAAGGGCCTCGAAGAGACAGCGCTCGGTGGGAGAGGGAAACAAGGATGAGGGCATGTAATTATTAAAAGCAAATCGCGTAAAGTAGCAGAAAATAGGAAACGAAATGGCAGTACACATGCGGGGTCTCCCCCATACCGGCGTTGGGCCTCTCGTTTCCTTGGGGCTCTTCCATCTCTCCTCCCATTTTTTTTACAAACAGCTTTTAAGACCCTTGTTGCCTCTGGTGTCTTCTCATCCCTTCAAAATACGCCGCCAGCCGCTGCTGTGCATAGCTCACTGACTCAAACTCGGAGGTGGACATCTTCGATTGTATCAGACCCCACATGCCCCAGAGCAAATGTGATGCTAAAGCGAACTCATTCATTTCAATGACCAGCGCTTCGATTGCCTTCCCTTGTGCTCCACTTCCCAGGTAAGCGCGCGCGATATGCTTTTGCTCCTCGGTCGTAGGGTAGTGTGAAGAAAAATCAAGTTCGCAGGGGTGGGGGCTTTGGAAGTCACTGGCCCACTCGCAGAGAAGATTACCCAGGTCAAAGCCACGGTAATTCCATCCAGCATATTCAAGATCGATGAAAACGATATCGTCGCCTGCTACTGGGCCAAGGGCTGGCGTGGTCGCTGCGCAACCAGCGTTGGAATGGCAGCCAGCGATCTCGCTCTCTGTCCCCTCCGAGGTACCTTGTCCAGGGGTCTCCAGCTTTGTGGGGCGCAGGAGGATGTTCAAGTGGTTGACATCATTATGGCAGAGGCATACTGGGCTTGAGACGGCAAGCAAACGGGCTTCGAGCCGATCGACCTCTCCTTCCAGGGATGCAACGTCGATGCCTCCCCAGGCACTGCCACACACAGATCTCGCTTTCGTCGCCCACGCGCGAAGCTGAGCGATTAAAGGTGGAATGGTTGGCTTTGGCAAGCCCTTGACGTCTGCAATACTATGAAATGCCCGAAGCTGTCTGGCTATCAGGGCCGAGAAGGCGCCGGACCGGAACTGTTTGGCACTCAGCGGTTGACCAGGTACGAATTCTTCGATGCGACCCTCGGAAAATGTCGCAAGAAGTTTTGGGCATAGTCCCTGTGACGAGACAGCACGATAGATCAGTGCTTCTTGTTGTCGATCGATAAAGACCTCAGTTCCATAACCGAAAAGGCGTAAGAGGAAGTCCCGCGTTCCCCCCCTCGCCGTGGCTCCCGTGTGGCTCACGCGATAGACACGATTTGTGTTGCCTCCAGAAATGGCACACACGCTTATATTTTCCTCACTCTCCACATTCAAAAGCCCCACATCTCGTAAAATGGCGGCAACCATCGCAGGTGTAGGCTGATCTGTCATTGTCAAGTTGGGGCTGGTGGGGAGGTTAGAACGGTCAGAGTAATGCCAGACGCCCCCCTATCAGAGTTGATCTGGCTGTAATGGCAGCAGTGCCCCGCAGAAGACAGCCTACATTTTCCCAGAAAGATAACATGAAAGTGGTGTCAATGCTTGCGAGGGCGTTGAAGAATGCGACCTCAGGCAGCCCCGGGTAGAGTCATAGTTTTGCGCGATACTGCGGCGAGTGACGTCCATTGCACAGGTCATCCCGCGCAAATGTAATATGTATTTTATCTCCCAAAACCCATTTCCTTCATTTCTATGTCGGTCGAAAATGCAGAATAGGAGGTTCGCGTTCTGATTCATCATGCCGAAAGAAAGCGACCGCGTCGGTGGTACCGAAGGAGGCGGTGGGCCCCGTGGTGGGTATCACAGTAACTCAGGGAGGAGAGACAACGAGAGACACGAAAAGGTGGAGCAACCGGAGAGCCGTAGAGGCGGTGGCCCCCGTGGACAGGGTCGTAGCTACAGGAGAGGTGGAGGTGTCGGGCGTGGGAATGGGGGTGGCAGATTTAGTATGGATGGCAATCAGAGTCAAGCGGATCGGAGAGAGAGCCGCCTGCCCCCGACACCCGGTCTGGCCGAATCATTCGCCACGGGCATGGCTTTAAAGGAAGACGGAAGCTTCCAGAATAATGTGGGACCAGAGGCATTGGCTTTGTTGGCAGAGATCAACGGGGAAGCTGAGGCACACGAGGAGCTGGGGCATGTCGCCCGTCCCGTGGAGGAGGTCCCCGCCCGGCGGGAGTCGAGCGAGGGGATGGTGTGCGCAGTATGCACGGAGCAACTCGACGACAGGATACATCGACCGGCTATGGGGGCATGCGAGCACGTCGATACCTGTGCTCTGTGCTATTTGAGGTTGCGACGTCTGCTGGGCGATCAAGTGAGAGGAGGGAGGGACGGACGGAGGAAGGGAGGGAGGGAGGGAGGGAGGGAGGGAAAGCGTTAGCCACCGGCGCCTTCTTGCATGCTTCTGCTCAAGTCCAAGGAAGAAAAGAGTCTGGTGCGATCCATCTCACGCTCCTTTCCAACCCTCCCTCCCTCCCTCCCCCACTCCCTCCCCCGTCCCTCCAGAAATGCCCCATGTGCAAGACGAACCAGGACCTGGTCTTCATCTTCGAGAGCCCCCGCGACCTCAAGCCCTTCATGGCTCTCCCAATCTGGGGCATGGACGGCGGCCCCGGCACTGTCACGGACGACACCAGCCGCATCATCATGCCCCGCGCCTTTTTTAACGCCGTCTTCCAACCCCTCCACCTCCCCGTCTGCCGCGTCGACGCCTGCGGCCTCCTCTGCCGGTCCCTGCCCGCACTGCGCGACCATCTTCAGCAGGTGCACGACCGGTACCTGTGCGACGTTTGCGTGGCCGACAAGAAGGCTTTTCTGGGGGAGCAGACCCTCTATGGGAAGGCCTCCCTGGCCCGCCACCGGGATCAGGGCAACCCCGCACGCGGCTTCTACGGCCACCCGGCCTGTAATTTTTGCAAGAAACGACGCTTCTACGACACGGGGGCCCTCTACGAGCACCTGCACAAGGATCACTACAGCTGCGATCTGTGCGAGCGCCACGCCGGCATTCAGCATCGATACTACCGGTGCGCGCCCCCTCCCTCCCTCCCTCCTTCCTTCCTTCCCTCCCTATCCCTGTTTCATCACTTTGGCCATACTCTCCCGCCTGGTGGCCTCGCTCGAAGCCACCTCCTCAGCAAGTCTCCCTTCCCAGCTCATGGTATCGCCTTTTGCCCTTTTCCCCCTTCCTTTCTCCCTCCCTCCCTCCCTCCCTTCCTTCCTTCCTTCAGGGACTACCCCGACCTGGAGCGACACTTCCGAGAAGCCCACTTTCTGTGCGAGGACCCCCGGTGTCTCGCCCAGCGCTTCGTGGCCTTTTTCACGGAGATCGACCTCCGCGGGCACGTGCTCACGGCCCACCCCGAACAGGCAGGGGCGGGCGGGCGCCGGCTGGCCCTGGCTTTCAAGGTGAAGAGGGGTGGGGAGGAGGAGGAAAAGGAATGCGGGGAGGCAGGCAACCCGGCAGTGTTTGAGATGACGCGCGAGCAGTTTCCCGATCTGTCCCAGCAAACGGCGCGGGCCCGGGGGCGGTGGGTGGCGGGGGGAGGGG
>Ga0102934_1001037_pt1 | contig 19227 bp, 11 predicted proteins | sample SalPonR2_A_D1_MG_FD_78175 | JGI IMG/M metagenome (GOLD analysis project Ga0102934, IMG submission 78175) | Salt pond soil microbial communities from South San Francisco under conditions of wetland restoration - Salt Pond MetaG R2_A_D1_MG | ecosystem: Environmental > Aquatic > Marine > Intertidal... | reverse complement strand
AATGATGCCAAGCAAAAAGTAGAGTATCTGGATAATATTCCCACACCTGTGATGACAGTTGATACAGATTTCAAAGTTCAATATATGAATCCAGCCGGCGCTCAGGGAGTCGGAAAAACCCAGGAAGAAGTAATAGGCATGAAATGCTATGAATTATTTAAAACAGATCATTGTAATTCTAAAGAATGCCGTGTTGCTCAGGCTATGCAGCAGGGCAAGGTTTCTGATCCAGGTGATACAGTCGCCAATCTTCCTTCTGGAGAATTACCAATTCGATATACAGGTGCTCCTCTTAAAGATGAAACAGGCAAAGTTATAGGCGGCCTGGAATATGTTCTTGATATTAGTGATGAAATGGAGATTACCGATGGAATTCTTGAACTAGCCGAAGCTGCCCAAAATGGCGAATTAGACCATCGAGCAGCTGAAGATAAATTTGACGGCAATTACCATTCCATAGTCAAAGGTGTTAATGAAACTATCGATAATCTTGTTGAACCTATGCAGGAAGCTGCCAGTGTTATGTCAGATATTGCAGATAAGGATATAACTGCAAGAGTTAAAAGTGATTACAAAGGTCAACTTGAAGAGTTTAAAAATGATATAAATGATGCTGCTGAGAACCTTGATCAAGCTATGCAACAGGTCAGAGAAGCGGTCGAACAGGTTTCTGCTGCTAGTGACCAAGTTTCCAGCGGTAGTCAACAGTTAGCCGAAGGTTCCAATGAGCAGGCCAGTTCATTGGAGGAAGTGTCCAGCACTTTAGAACAAATGTCATCAATGGTTCAACAAACCTCTGATAATGCTAATCAGGCCAATAAATTATCAAACAAAGCCAGTAATGATGCTGAAGACGGCGCTGAATCAATGGAGCAAATGCAGGAAGCTATCAATGATATAAAAGAATCATCCGATGAAACTTCTAAGATCGTAAAAACTATTGATGATATAGCTTTTCAAACTAATCTTCTTGCTCTTAATGCTGCAGTTGAAGCCGCTCGGGCTGGAGAAGCCGGTAAAGGTTTTGCTGTTGTGGCTGAAGAAGTTCGAAATCTGGCTCAACGTAGTGCTGAAGCAGCCAAAAATACTTCAGAAATGATTCAAGAATCTATTGAGAATGCTGAAAATGGTGTTGAAATATCCTCAGAAATGGCTGAAAAACTACAGGATATTCTAGATGGTGCTAAGCAGGTTAATGATCTAGTAGGTGAAATTGACGCTGCTACCAAAGAACAGGCTGAAGGTATCGACCAGGTAAATGATGCAGTCGCTCAGATGAATGAAGTTACCCAGGAAAATGCTTCCAATTCCGAGGAATCTGCCAGTGCTGCAGAAGAGCTCAACAGTCAAGCCGAAGAACTTTCCGGTATGGTCGAAACATTTAAATTAAGTCAAAATGGCTCAGCTAGCACACCTCAGAACTCTTCCAATAACAACCAAAGGCAGAGACAAAACCAAATTCCTTCTTCTCAAGGTTCACACACTGAGATCAGACCCGATGATGTAGTTTCCCTAGATGACGAAGATATGGACGGGTTCTAGATCCAGTTGTAAAAATAAATGGGATGGTCGCTTTGGACTCCTTTTCTATAAAAATAATAGATTTAGCGACCATCTCATCCTTATTAATTGATACAATAAATTAGCAAAATCTTTAGGGCTACTACTTTTTATCAATTACGTCCCCTTTTCCTCATTTTTTTTTAACCAAAACCAAGTATTCTGAAATATTTAAATTCAACTCATATTCTATAATATACATAATATTTTTTGCCAATATTATAAATTTATTATAATCTAAAATCTATTCAGATAATATCATTGCATAATTTAGTATGCAATATATTATTTTTTGTATTATATTCTTTATTAGAGAAAAAATAATAAACAAATTCAGGAGGCTTTTATTATGAAAACAAAAGTATTTTGGATTTTTGGAATCCTTCAAAGTTTATCTTTAGCAGCATTGGTCTTTGTCATATTCAATTCAATGAATACAATCTACAATGATAAAGTAATTGGCCTGGACTCTCAGATAGTGCTAAGTCTTGCTTTTCCTGTTTTTCTGTTAATTGTCGAATATATAATTTACAAAAAATGACTACATCCTTTGTTAAGAGAAGCTAATTTGATTTAGAAATCGCCGTATAATTAGGCAAAGCTGGAACAGAAAATTAATACTTGTAACCAAAGCTTTTTATCCCTATTTTTGATATACCATGTATACAGATGGTTTTGAGTCTATAAATTATTTGGTCGATTAATTGATCTCAAAATTATTTACATTTTTTTGTTTGTTTTCATAATTTAATTATTTAAAAATTATAGGGTTTTAGATGACCAAGCAAAGCCATTCTTCACAAAATTTTAAGATTATTATTATTGAAGACGATGAGGGACTTAACCGACTAATTTCTAAAAATCTTAAAAGGTTAAATTATCAGACTGTATCGGCCTCAAATGGTACTGAGGGGATAGAAAAAATTCAGGGTAAAAAAAATGAGATACTTTTGGTTGATTACAAGCTTCCCGATATGGATGCTGAATCTTTTATTAAAAGACTTCAGAAAAGAGAATTGACCCCACCATTTATAGTAATCACCGGTCGTGGTGATGAAAAAACTGCTGTGAAAATGATGAAATTAGGAGCCAGTGATTATATTATTAAGCAGGAAAACCTAATCGATATTCTGAAACACCGAATAAAAAAAGTATGTAATGAAATTGATAAAGAATACAAACTACAAGAATCCCGAAAAGAGCTCAAGGAGAGCCAGGCCCGGTATCAAACTTTCATTCGGAATAGTAGTGAAGGAATTTACAGAATGGAAATTCAGCCTCCTTTGGACACTACCTTGCCCATTAAAAAACAAATTGATCGTATCTACGAAGACTCTTATTTAGCAGAATGTAATCAAACCTTCGCTAAAATGTATGATGCTGATTCAATTGATGAGATTTTAAATAAAAGTTTGGTAGATCTCCATGGTGGAAAAAATGATCCGGAAAACCGCCGAATAATTGAAAAATTCATAAAATCCGGCTACCGCATAGAAAATGATGAAACAGTAGAAAAAACAGAAAAAGGTGACAAGATTTGGTTCTCAAATAGCAATATTGGTGTTTTGGAAAATGACAAACTGGTCAGAATGTGGGGAACCCAGCTCAACATCACTGAACGTAAACGAACAGAGCAAAAGTTAAAAGAACAAAAAGAAAGCCTGCGTACTACTTTAAATTCAATCGGCGATGCGGTCATTTCAACAGACCTGGATGGTAAAGTTGTCCGAATGAATTCAGTTGCTGAAAAACTTACAGGATGGGAGATAGAAGAGGCCCGGGACAAGCCGCTTGCAAAAATTTTCAAAATTGTTAATTCCAAAACAGGCAAACCTGCCCAAAACCCAGTTGAAAAGGTTCTTCATGAGGATAAAATAGTAGGTCTGGCCAATCATACAGTTCTAATTTCCAAAAATGGTAAAAAACACCAGATTGCTGATTCAGGTTCACCTATCAAAAATGAGCAGGGTGATACTTCCGGCGTTGTACTTGTTTTTCGGGATGTTACAGAACAGCATAAAAAGGACATGCAACTCAAACAAAGTGAGAAAAATTTAAGAGAATACAAAAATCGACTGGAAGGTATCATGCAGGCTGGAAATTTAGCCTGGTGGGAAATAAACATAAAGACTGGAAAGGTAAAATTTAACCAGCAGAAATCCAAAATGCTCGGCTACACCACTGAAGATTTTACTTATTATCAAGATTTCTTGGATCTTATACACCCGGATGATTATGAAAAAGCTATGCAAGCCATGAAGGATCATCTGCACGGTAAAGCAGAAGTTTATAAAGTTGATTATCGGATAAAGACAAAATCTGGACAATACAAATGGTTTCATGATATCGGGGCAACTACAACCCGTGACAATAATGGTCAAACTATTAATCTTACTGGTGTTGTAGTTGATATAACTGAAAGAAAAACCATGGAAAAGGAATTGCAGGAGAGTGAAGATCAACTTCGAACACTGATCAATGCTACTCCCGATATTATTTGTTTTAAAGATGGTCAAGGCCGCTGGCTCCAGGCTAATCAAAGTGATCTGGAATTGTTTTCCCTCACTGATGTAGATTATCGGGGAAAAACTGATGCTGAATTAGCCGCCTACACAGATCCAATTTATAAAGAATCTTTTATAACCTGTGAATTAACCGATGAAAGAGCCTGGAAAAATAAAGGACTAACCAGAACTGAGGAGACAATCCCTCAGGTAAATGGAAATCCTAAGACATATGATGTTATTAAAGTTCCCATTTTTTCCGATGATAATGAAAGACAGGGGCTGGTAGTTCTTGGCCGCGATATAACAGAACGTAAAAAAGCCCAACGCGCACTGGAAGCAAGTCAGAAGAAATATGAATCAATTTTCAATAACACGGGAACTTCAACTATTATCATAGATAAAGATACAACCATTTCCCTTGTTAACAAGGAATTCGAGAAACTATCCGGTTTTTCCAGAGAAGAGATCGAAGGAAAAATAAGCTGGACTAAATTCGTTCCCAAAAAAGAACTCCAGCGCTTAAAAAAGAATCATAAAAATAGAAGAAAAGATAATCATGAAGCACCTAACAGATATGAATTTGAATTTATTGACAAGGAAAATCACCCTCATAATATTCTGCTGACAATTGATATGATCCCAGGAACCAGCCAGAGCGTCGCATCTTTATTGGACATTACAGAAAATAAAAAAATGGAAGAGAATTTGCGCCAGAGCCAGGCCAAATACAAAGGCTTATTTTATGAAGCACCTTTAGGAATTCTGCATTATGATCAGGATGGAATCATTACAGAATGCAATGATCTATTTGTAAATATAATTGGCTCTTCAGAAGAAGCGTTAATTGGTTTTAATATGGTAAATAATTTGCAAAACGAAAATTTGCGTCAGGCTGTTATATCTTCTCTTGAAAATGGTCAGGGTAAATTTGAAGGTGACTATACTTCAATTACTGCTAAAAAGACTACACCTGTTAGAGTATTATTCAAAGGCATTAAAAATGATCAGGGTGAAATATCGTCTGGAATTGGAATAATTGAAGACATTACAGAGCGGAAAAAGGCCCAGGAAAAATTAAAAAAGAGTGAGGCTCGTTTCAGGCACCTTGTAGAAGATCTAGGAGATGCAATCTTTGTCACAAAAATTAAGGGCGAAGATATGGGTCAGATCCTGGAGGTAAACAAAGCAGCCGAAAAGCAAACTGGCTATACTAGAGAAGAACTTTTATCCATGAATATCACAGAAGACCTGGTCGCTGAAGGGCCATCTGATCATAGTTTCAAAGAAATGAATCGTAAACTTCTAAATGGTAACAAAGTTGAGATCGTGGAGAAAAAAAAGAAAAAGGACGGAACTGAATATTGGACTGAGGTTGTTCTAACGTCTATTGAATTTAAAGACAATCCTGCTGGCCTCTCCATTAACCACGATATAACAGATCGAATCAAAGCTGAGAAAGAAAAAGAAAAATTACAACAGCAACTCATGCAGACTCAAAAATTGGAGTCAATTGGCACCTTGGCAGGAGGCATTGCTCATGATTTCAATAATATTTTAACGGTAATAATGGGCTTAACCCAAATGCTCTTATCCCAGACTGAACCATCAGATCCCAATTATGAGCATCTAAAAAATATTGATGAGTCGGCTGGTCGAGCAGCAAAGTTAACCAAAAAACTATTGCTATTCAGCAGAAAACAGGACATGAATTTTCAGAATCTAAATATTAACGAAACCATATTGCAATTGGACAAAATGTTGAATCGATTGATCGGCGAAGATGTCAAAATGGAACATCAATTAGCCGATGATATCTGGCAAATTCAGGCTGATGAAGGTCAAATTGAACAAGTTGTTACCAATCTGGTTGTGAATGCCAAAGATGCGATGCCCGACGGCGGCCATTTATCAATTCGCACTCAAAATGTTATCATTGATGAATTGAAAGCTAAAACTATTCCAGACATAAAACCAGGAGAGTATGTGCGAATCAGCATCGAAGACACAGGCCATGGTATGCCACCGGAAATCCAGGATAAGATCTTTGATCCCTTTTTTACAACCAAAGGTCGCGCTGAAGGAACAGGAATGGGCCTTTCCGTAGTTCACGGCATTATTAAAGAACATGAAGGTTTAATCAAAGTATATAGCGAACCTGGAGAAGGCACAATTTTCAGAATATATTTACCCAGAATACATAAGGATGGTGAGCAAAAAATTGTTGAGGAGAAGGAAAAAGATTACGAAAAATATAAAGGCAATGGAGAAACCGTACTAATTGTTGAAGACGAAGAACCTGTTTTAAATTATCTTGTAAATATTCTGGATAATTATGGGTATGAATATTTTAGCGCAAAAAATGGAGAAGAAGCGCTAAAATTATTTGAAGAGAATAGCGAAACTATCGAAGTTTTATTAAGTGATGTAATTATGACTGGAATGGATGGAGTTGACCTAGCTGATCGATTAACTAAAAAGAAACAAGATCTAGTTGTTATATTAAGCAGCGGTTACTCTAGCAGGAAAGTCTCGCGTACAGATTTAAATAAAAAAGATTATAAGTTCATTCAAAAACCTTACGATATAACGAACTTACTTGAAATTCTTCACAAAGCAGTTCAGCCAAAATAAGTGTAAATTTTAGCTGCGGCCACCTATTGCGTAACTAGCGTAATTAATGATGATTTATTTTGGTTAAATTGATAAGGATTTTCTAGAGTACGACAGAAGCTTATTTCAAGTAAATGGTTGCTAATGCGGTGACAAATCATTAGTTTATTACATGAAAATATTATTCTTATACCGCCTGCCAATATCTTCCCCCCAATACAAGCCCATCTTAAATTTTAAGAACGAATTTAAAAAACTATTTCTCTATCTAATATAATTTCAAATTAAGGGATAGGATAAATGGATCTTCCGTTAATTATATTGATTTTATCTATACTTGCCCAATTTGTGGCTGCTATCAAAGCTCTTTCATTATTTGGTAAAGCTGAGCGACTTTATGCCTGGGTATTTGTCGCCACCGCCCTCCTTTTAATGGGAGTTCGACGTACCGTAACCTTTTTTCAAATTTTATCCACTGATAAATTTATAATTGACCCAATTGCAGAAAGTGTAGCTCTGGTAATCTCATTGCTAATGCTTACCGGAGTATGGCTTATAGGCTCAGTTTTCAAAAAAATGGGTAGAATGAATTCTGAGATGCAGTCAGAACTAAATAAGAGAGAGCAGGCTGAGGAAGCTCTCCGAAAGAGTGAAGAAAAATACCGCTTAATGGTAGAAAGTTCCTACGATGCTGTCACAATTATCCAAAATGGTAAGTTTATGTATGTTAATGATTCCTTAGCCCAAATGCTTGGAAAAAAAAGAAGTCAGCTCATTTCAAAAGATTATAAGACATATTTCAAAGAGGATGCTCTTAATCAAATAAAAGATATAATTAATAGGGCTGACCGCAACAATAAAGGCCCTTATCGATTTCAGACTATATTTACCAGAGATGATGGAAGTGATATGAATGTCGAGGCCAACGCCAGTATTATTAACTACAAAGATGAAGAAGCTATTTTCGCTGTAATTAGAGATATAACTGAACAAACACAAATTTTTCAGAAGCTTCAAAAGTCAGCAAAACAGACTGAAGGTCTTGAAAATTATATTTCCATTTGCGCTGGTTGCCATAAAATTCAGGATAAAAATAAAAATGGGAGGCCCTGGATTTCTCCGGCTGATTATATTACAGAGCGCCTCCCTGATATTAAATTTACCCATGGAATGTGTCCTGATTGTATGCAGAAATGGTATCCGGATTATATTGAAAATGAATCTTCAGATAAAGATAGCGATTAGAAATATTGAATCTTTTAAACACAACCAATATAACTTTCTGACAAATGTTTAAACATATGAAAATAATAATAAAAATTAACAAAGGAAATTCGAGCCCATTTTCAAAACGATAAATAATTTTAAAGAGGCAATAATAATCTGACATTTTTTTTATCCTTTGAGTTTCAGAAGCCCTTACGACTTTGAATAATTGAATTTATTTTATCAAAATAATTTGACTTTTTATATTATTGTATTTACCTTATAATCTAAGAAAATTTAAAGGACTCTACAGTAGAAATAGGAATCAAAGGTTTATTCTTTATAAAATGCAATCTCTACAAACATATCAGCAATCAAAAAATAATTCCAAGTTGTCCAAATATACAGCAGGAATATATTTTATAAACAGAGTCTCAGATATATTAATTAGGCAATTATAAATGATACTGAAGATCAATACACATAATAACATTATTTTAATCATTTTATTTAACTGCAGGAATTTATGTCATCAGAATATCCTTTTATGTATAAAAGATGAATAAAGATAAAAATAATATCCCTTCATTTGAAGTATTAAACGGTAATGAAATCAAGAATACCGGGTTTGAGTTAAAAAATCATGAAATAAAAGATCTGGTTAACTATTTAGTTCTTCAAAAAGTAAAATTAAGAATACAAAGTGAGGAAATAAATAAACTCAAGAATAAGCTTGAAATTGCTCGCGATCATTATTCAGAGCTTTATCAGCTTAATCCAGTTAGTTACTTTACCTTAAGCCTTGATGGCAAAATTGTAGATGCAAATTTTTCTGCCCTCGTATTGCTTTCAGTTAAACTGGATAATTTACTCGGTGAAGATTTTATTGAATATATCCCCAAAAAATTAAGAAGCAGGTTTTATGAACACTGCAAAAATCTTAAAGAAAATAATCCTGTAGAAAATTTTGAACTTAAATTAGTAGATCGCAATAATTCTGAGTTTTATGTCCAAGTTTTGGCCTCTGTTTCATACGATTCTCAGCATAAGTGTAAAAATTATCGAATAGCAGTCAGAAATATTGATGAAAGAAAAAAATTAGAGCGCAAGTTAGAAAGATATCATAATAATATAAATGAATTTATTTCACGATCTCGAGGTAACGATCTAAAAGCTAGTGAATTGAGATTAAAAGAAAAAAGATCTTCCTCCAAAGCTGCTATATCTGCAGAGCAAGATAATATCAAAGTTAACAAAAATCTACACTTAAAAAATGGCTTTGATAATATTATTTGCCAGAGTCGAGAAATCAATGAAGTTTTACAGAAAGTAGAACAGGTTGCTGCTACCGATATGACCGTTTTAATCGAAGGAGAGACGGGAACTGGTAAAGAATTAATAGCCAGGGCGCTCTATGCTTTAAGTAAACGCCGAGAACGCCCTCTTGTAAAAGTAGATTGTACAACTTTGCCTTCCAACTTAATGGAGAGCGAACTTTTTGGTCATGAAAAGGGAGCCTTTACCGGCGCTTTCAACAAAAAGTTCGGCCGCTTTGAATTGGCTAATAAAGGTACAATTTTTCTTGACGAAATCGGTGAACTTCCACTTGAAACACAGGGTAAACTGTTACGTTTTCTCCAGGAAAAAAAATTCGAGAGAGTTGGCAGCGCCAAGACTTTAAAAGTCGATACTCGGGTTATAGCAGCAACCAATCGGGATTTGAGGAAAGAAATCGAAAATGGAAATTTTCGTGAGGACCTTTATTATCGTTTGAATGTCTATCCTATCTATCTACCTCCTTTGAGAGGGCGAACCAAAGATATTCCAATTCTAACTAAATATTTTATTAACACGTTTAATAAGAAGCTAAATAAAAATGTTATCAAAATACCCAAAAGTTGTATGAATCAGTTAATGAAATACTCCTGGCCTGGGAACGTAAGAGAATTAAAAAATATTGTTGAAAGGGCTGTCCTAACCAGTCCTGATGATAAATTAGTTCTCTGCGATTTGTTATCCCGCAAAGGTTCAAATAATATTCTACCTGGTAATTCTAAAACTCTTCAGCAGATCGAAAAAGAATACATACTAAACATTTTAAATTCCACTAACTGGAAAATAGGCGGAAAAGGCGGGGCTGCTGAAATCCTGGGTGTCAAGCGAACCACACTTTATGAAAAAATGAAAAAGCTAGGGATCTCAAAAAACCATTCATAGCCTTATTGATTGATTAATTCAGTTTTCATTTAAAAATAGCGGCTAATTATCTTAAAAATACAATTTAGATTATCTTTGTGCTAACGCCTCAGTCTTAGTGCAGCATAAATATATATAGGGTAAATTCCTCTCTGAAAGAATTTCTCCAGGGTACTACCTTTAGAATTTTTGATTGCAGATTACTCCGAGGCTGTCTGAAAGATGAAAAATGTCATCTGGAGATATCTTTTAAAACTGTTAACGAAATATCTCAGATTAGTGTCATTATTTTGACGCAGTGTCATTATTTTGACACTTTTCATATTTTTTCAATTCAAACGAAAATTCAAATATAAATTAATTTAATCTCATAATTCGAGGGCCATTTGATTAATTTCAAATGGCCTTTTCAATTCGGCACACTTATTGAAACATTAAGTTAGAATGTAAAATTAATCTGCTAAATAAGTAGAGTTTTAGATATGTTTTTTAATGATTTAGGTAGTGAAAATTTTGAGAGTATAGTGCTTGAGAGTCCGGTTCCAGTCGTTGTTGTTTTTTATACAGACTGGAGTGGATGCTCCCAAATTATCAAATTTATCATGGATGAATTGAACGTAAAGGCATTTCCCGCAGTAAAGTTTTGCAGAATTAATGCAGATGACAATCAGGAGATAGTTCAAGAATATGGAATTCAGATGATTCCAACCATACTTTTTTTCTATAACAAAAAAATTGTTGACTCAATCGAAGGTATTTTCCCTAAAAGCAATATTCTAAATAAATTAAGCATTATCCAAAATAAGTACGATAAGAATCATAAAAGCCATCCCGACTACGATCCTGTTGATTCCTGAGTCTATTTGATCTGATTTTTGAATTTTTGACCGTGTCCGACGAGGTCACACACATTTTGAATTAATTTTAAATCGGTTTATGGGACTGACCTGGCGGAGCCTTGCCTGGGTCCTGAAATTCATTTGTGTTTATCAAATCATTATTGTACTCAAAATTTCGCCAAATTATTTAATAAATTTTTCATTCATATTAAAATATAAGTAACTATAAAATTTTGCATGTTCAGAAAGGAATTATTATGAAAAGATTTGCTTTAATTGGTGCTGGAGGATATATAGCACCCCGCCATATGAAAGCAATAAGAGATACTGGAAACAAACTGGTTGTAGCTACTGATCCCTTTGATTCAGTAGGAATCCTTGATCAATATTTTTTTGATGTAGCCTATTTTAAGGAGTTTGAACGTTTTGATAGACATATTGAAAAATTGAGAAGAATGGGTGAAACTAAGAAAATTGATTATGTAAGTATTTGTAGCCCTAACTATCTCCACGACGCCCATATCCGTTTTGCTCTTAGAGTTGGTGCCACACCAATTTGTGAAAAGCCCCTAGTCCTCAACCCCTGGAATCTGAATGCACTTGAAAAACTTGAAGAGGAATTTGACCGAAAGATCAATTCTATTTTGCAAGTAAGATTTCATCCCTCTATTATTAAATTGAAAAAGAAAATAGATAGTGCTCAGGATCAAATATATGATATTGACCTTACCTATATCACATCGCGTGGAAAATGGTATGACTATTCCTGGAAAGGCGATCTTGAAAAAGCCGGAGGTATTGAGATAAATATTGGAATTCATTTCTTCGATATGCTTCTCTGGATATTTGGTAAAAAAAAGCATTCAGAATTACATATTAATGAATCCCGTAAAAAAGCCGGCTATCTAGAACTTGAGAATGCCCGGATTAGATGGTTCCTGTCTCTTGATCGTGAAGATCTTCCCGGAGAAGCTTTGCTTGAAAATAAAACTACCTATAGATCAATTAAGATAAATGGAAAAGAGATAGAATTTTCAAATGGTTTTACAAATCTTCACACTGTCAGCTATCGCAATATATTAGAGGGAAATGGCTTTGGGATTAAAGATGTTAGACCTGTTATGAACCTACTCTATGATATACGAAAATCAAGACCAACCGGTGTAAAAATTGAATATTCAAATCCTCTAATCTATAAGAAATCTGAAAAAGAATACGCTGCAGTGGTTTAGTGGTAATTTTTTCTATAACTTTCTAATACTTTAATTTTATAAAGGAGTACTTATGCAAATTCAAACCAGAATCACTAGTAATCAATTGAAAAAAAAACTGAGGAAATTTGTCAATAAAAACTATCCAATCAAAGGAACTTTTGATGATAATGATTCATTTTTTGAGCAGGGTATCATTGATTCTACTGGAGTTCTTGAACTTATAGCATTTTTAGAAAATAAGTTCAATATCGAGATAAAGGATGAAGAATTAATCCCGGAAAATCTGGATTCAATCAATAATCTTTCAAAATTTATTCAGGGTAAATACAATCATGCTGGTGAATAAATTTTTATTAAAAAGCGCTGAATTGTATCCTAATAAAGAAGCGCTTGTCTGTGATTCTGGTCGCTATACTTACAAATATATAATAGATAAAGTAAATAATTTTGCGAAACTTTTAATAAGCCAGGGAGTCAAGAAAAGAGACAAAGTTATTCTATGGTTGCCAAATTCTTTAGAAACAGTAATTGGAATATTTGGTAGTCTTCAAGCTGGAGCAGTTTTCATTGTCATTAATCACCAGGTTAAGCCTGAAAAATTAAAATATATCATTGAAGATAGTGGAGCATCAACTTTGATCACTGATAGAAATAATTTTTCTCAAATAGGAACCTCTCTAGATGAATTTAATACTCTTAAAAATTATATCATTAAGGGATTGCAAACTGACAGTGATGAAATAGGTCTTAGAAAGAATATATTGCCTTTTGATAATTTTTCTGATTTTTCGAATTATCCGAATAATTTCCCACGGCTCATCGATGTTGATCTGGCATCAATTATTTATACTTCCGGTTCAACGGGAAGGCCTAAGGGAGCTGTTTTTACCCATCAAAATATGGTTGCAGCCGCCATTTCCATAATTGAATACCTGGAAAATATTCCTGAAGATATAATTTATAACGTTCTTCCCTTGTCCTTTGATTATGGATTATATCAGTTAATCATGGCTTTTAAATTTGGCGGCACTTTAGTTTTGGAAAAAGCATTTACATATCCTTATTATATATTGAAAAGATTAAAACAGGAAAAAGCGACTGGCTTTCCCATCGTTCCAGTGATCGCCAATATTCTTTTAAATTTAGAGAAACTACCTAGATATAAATTGCCAAATCTACGATACATAACCAACACAGGTCAGAAAATACCCGTAAAAACAATTAAAGGGTTACAAAAGGCCTGGCCTCATGTTCAGATCTACTCCATGTATGGCCTGACAGAATGCAAGAGAGTTGCTTACCTTCCACCCGATAAATTATCCAAAAAACCAGAATCAGTCGGGCAGGCCATGCCTAATACTGAAGCATTTTTGGTTGATGAAGATGGCAATAAAATTAATCAGCCTAATAAAGAGGGCGAACTAGTTGTTCGCAGTGCAAGTATTATGTTAGGTTACTGGAAAAGGAAATCAGCGACAAAAGAGGTGGTTAAACCCGGGGAATATGAAGGCGATCGGTGGCTATATACTGGTGATCTTTTTAAGATGGATGAAGAAGGTGATCTCTATTTTTGCGGCCGAAAAGACGCTATTATCAAAAAACTTGGTGAAAAGGTAAGTCCTAGAGAGATTGAGAATGTTCTATATAAATTAGATGATATTGCTGAAGCCGCAGTCTTTGGAATACCCGACAAAATTGCCGGTCAGGCCATAAAAGCAGTAGTCAGTTTAAAGAAGAGTTCCAATCTCTCACCTCAGGATATAATCGAGCATTGTAGTAAGTATCTTGAGCCTTATATGATTCCTAAATTTATTGACATACGCTCTTCATTACCGATCAATCCTAATGGAAAAATTGATAAAAAAAGACTAATTGCTGCCGAAGTTTGAAAACAATTATTTAAATCTTTGATCAACAATTTGGAGAAATAAAATGATGGTAATTAACCTACCCAGCAATATTGATTTCACAAAGCTGTCCGATAAGTACATCTATTTCGGTCATCAATCATTAGGGGCAAATATTCTTAATGGTATTCAGGAAATTATAAATATTCAAAATAACGGAAACCACTTTTCAATTATCTCCCCTCCCCTACCAAAACATATAGATTCGCCTGCTTTATACCACAGTTATATTGGAACCAATCTGGACCCATTGAGCAAGATAAATGCTTTTAAAAATATTATTCTAAACGAAAAGCTGGGAAAAGTTCTTGATATTGCCTTTTTCAAATTTTGTTACGTTGATATTAAAAAAGATTCTGATATCAAGGCTATCTTTACCAATTATAAAGAAACAATTGAAGAAATTCAGTTTACTTATCCAAACTTGAGGATAATTCATTTTACAGCTCCAATAAAGGCCCATCAAATAAAATTTCAAAAGAATCTGGTTAAAGGCATGAAATACATGGTAAAGAACAAAATTTTAGGAGACCTGGACAATGTCAAACGCAACCAATATAATCAGATATTTCGGGGACAATTCGATGATAATGGAAATTTGTTTGACCTGGCTGAACTAGAGTGTCAAAATAATGACAATACAGAAGCAAATTTTAAATATGGAAACAAAAATTACTCATGCTTATCAATCGACCTGACTGATGATGGTGGTCATTTAAATCATCAAGGGCAATTAAAAATAGGTTCAGATTTATTAAAATTTTTGATAAAAATCGTAACCAATAACTAATTTTTCGGAGGAAATATGGAATTTCATAAGGATATTTTAAAAATTGATTGTAATCAGGAAACTGAAAAGATTAAAGAATTTATTAATAGAAATTTATCCAAAAACAGCCGGAATGGTGTTGTTGTTGGACTAAGCGGCGGAATAGATTCCGCCCTGGTTGCTGCTCTATCTGTTGAGGCTGTTGGCAGAGAAAATGTGCTGGGAGTAATACTGCCAGAAAAAGAATCAAGTATTTTGAGTGCAAAATATGCTCAGAAAGAGGCTAATAGATTAGACATTAGAACAACAAAATTAAATATAACATCTATTTTGCAGGCTATCGGAACCTACCAAAAACGGGATACAATTGTAAAAGATATCTTCCCTGAATATAATAACGAATGCAAATTAAAGATCACCTTGCCTAGTAATTTATTAGAAGTTAACAGGATCAATATCTTTACCCTAAAAATGATTAATAAAAACAATGAAACAGAGGTTGCCCGATTAAACAAAAATCAGTTAAATGGTATCCTAGCTGCCTCCAATACTAAGCAAAGAGTACGTATGTTATGCTTATATTATTACGCTGAATACAACCATTATCTCGTTTGTGGCACAACTAATAAAACAGAAACGCTTCAGGGATTTTTTGTCAAGCATGGTGATGCAGGCGTTGATCTTGAACCTCTTGCCCATCTTTATAAGGATCAAGTTTATCAGTTGGCCCATTATCTATGTATTAGTCGCGAAATAATTGAGCGTCAGCCTACACCTGATACTTATAGTGCTGAAGTCACTGATGAGGAATTTTATTTTAGAATTCCCTATCATAAGCTCGACCTACTTCTCTACGGCTGGGTAAATAATATTCCAAAAAATCAAATCTGCAAGTCAATGCAGCTTGAACCTGAACAGGTTGACCGAGTGTTCAAGGATTTCCAGAGCAAATATAATACTACCCAGCACATGCGAGAACTACCACCAACTTTAAAAGAGAATGCTAAATATTATTCTTTTGAGAAACTTATTTAGAATATTATAATATATAAATAGAAATTAACATCTACTCAATATAATCGATTTTCTTTAATTCAATTTTTGTGAGGAACAACATGCAGGTTCATCATTTTTTAGAAAATTCGGCAAAAAATTATCCGCAAAAAAGAGCGGTTTGGTTTGAAAAGGAATGGTTTACTTATGGTGAGATTAATTCCAAATCAGCCAGACTCTGTTCATATTTGTTAAATAATGGAATCAAAAAGGGTGACAGAGTTGCTCTTTTAATGGATAATAGTATTGATTATGTAATTGCTTACTTTGGAATTCTAAAAGCAGGGGCTGTTGTTGTTGGCTTAAATACTGAATTATCTATTTCTCTAATTGGCTACAAACTGATAAATTCCAGGTCTAAAATTGTTATTACAGGACGCAAGTATATTGACAAATTTATTGAAGTCAGGAAAGCTCTAAATGGCACTTTAACCAATGTTATAGTCGACAAGCCTTTGATAACAATTAGCCAAAATAAGTTGGTCAACAATAATCTAGAGCACATATACCTTTCTGAAAAAGAAAGCCAGGCAGTACGGACAATTGACTTAGATCTTGCTGAAATTGTTTATACTTCTGGCAGTACAGGACAACCTAAAGGAGTCATGCTCACTCATCTAAATCTGGTTGCCAATATGCATTCCATTGTCAAATATCTTCATTTATCTTCGAAAGACCGGATTATGGTTATTTTACCTTTCAATTATATTTATGGCAAGTCCCTGCTTCTCACCCATTTTTCAACCGGTGGTTCAGTTGTAATTGATAATAGATTCACTTATCCCAACCTGGTTTTAGGAACAATGCAAAAGACAAGAGTAACTGGATTTGCAGGAGTACCTTCTAGTTTCTCAATTTTATTATCCAGATCCAATTTAGATCAGATCCAACTTGGTTCTCTTCGATATATAACCCAGGCTGGAGGAGCTATGGCTCCCGCTCTTCAGGAGGAGGTTGCTGAAATATTTAGCCCGGCAAAATTATATATTATGTATGGTGCAACGGAAGCCGCTCCCCGCCTATCATATCTTGAGCCTGAAATGCTTAGAACTAAACTGGGATCAATCGGAAAACCAGTAGATAATGTAGATTTAAAAATACTTGATATTGATGGCCAGGAAGTTACTTCAGGTAAAACTGGTGAGATCGCAGCCCGAGGATCAAATATTATGAAGGGTTACTGGAAAGATCCGGTAGGGACTGAAAAAGTTTTTTGTAATGGCTATTACTTAACAGGAGATCTTGGTAAAATGGATCGTGATGGTTATTTTTATGTGGTCGGCCGTAAAAAAGATTTTATCAAATCCAAAGGTTACAAGGTAAGTGCCAAAGCCATTGAGGAAAAAATTATGGAATTTGATGGTGTCCAGGAAGTGGCAGTGACTAGTGCTCCGGATGAAGAACTTGGAGAAGCTATCAAAGCTTATATCGTCCCACAAAAAGACGTTAAGCTTAATCAAGATCAGATTCGGGATTTTCTTAGAAATCGCCTTGCATCTTATAAAATTCCAAAATATATCTTGATTGTAGATTATTTACCAAAAAATAAATCGGGAAAAATTTTAAAAAAAGAGTTATCCTGATATACAACCGCCAAAAAATAAAATTACATTAAAAGTGAAAGAATTGTATTCAATGGATATAGAAGCTTTGGACGATATTGAAATATATGATCTCTACCAAAAACTGATTAGTTCTACCTATCCTCCATTTTTAAAAAAATATGGGGTTAATAATTTAGCTATAAAAGCTGAAGAGGCACTAATAATTGATTCTTATGGAAAGGAATACATAGATTGTGTAAGTGGTTTTGGATTATTCAATATTGGGCACAACCATCAGAAACTGATTTTGGATATCATCACACAACTAAAAAGGAGTCAATTATTTACTCGGCCTTTGATTTCCCGTATTCAGGTGGAAGCAGCAACAATTTTATCAGACATCACTCCTTCGGAATTAAAATGTTCATTCCTCTGTAATAGCGGTTCAGAAGCAATTGATAGTGCCATTAAACTGGCTCGCCTTTCTACTGGCAAAAGTGAAATTATAGTCGCTGATAATGCTTTCCACGGCTATACTTATGGTGCTCTTTCTGCCTCAGGAATTGACTCTTTCCATAAATTTTTCAAACCTCTATTACCGGATATTGTCCATGTTGAATTTAATAACATTGAGGAACTAAGTAAGAATATTAATTCTAAAACAGCAGCTATTTTGCTGGAGCCTATTCAGCATGAAGCCGGAATAGCACAAATCGATTATAATTATTTACATGAAGCTCGAAAAATATGTAACCGTAGTAATGTTATACTAATTTTTGATGAGGTAAAGACCGGAATGGGAAGAACGGGTTCAATGTTCGCCTTTGAGCATTTCAATGTTACCCCCGATATTTTAGTTCTTGGAAAAGCTTTAGGCGGGGGAATTATCCCAATAGGTGCAATAATAGCTCGAGAAAATGTGTGGAATAAATTTAGTTTGAGTTTTCCCATGTCCGCTTCATCATTTGCAGGAAATGTTTTAGCCTGTCGTGCCTTGATTTCAACTATTGAGATCATCAAACAGGAAGAACTAGTCCTAGCCTGCCGAGAACAGGGTGAGGTTTTATATGATAGGCTGGAATCTCTGGCTGCCTTTTATCCGGAAATTATTAGTAAAGTTAGTGGGAAAGGCCTACTACTTGGGTTACAGGTAAGAAATACACTAATTGCTTTCAGGATTGCTAGAGAAATGATAAAAAATGGTATACTTATCTTTCCAGCCTTTGCCGATAATAGAACTTTAATGATCGAGCCTCCATTAATCATTTCAGATAAGCAAGTCCAGGTTATCATAAAAAATTTGGAAAAAATAATTAAAAATATTGGAGTTACAGCAAATGAAAAGATGTAAAAAATGTATTTTAAATGAGAATTTCCCGGGCATTGAATTTGATGAAGACGGTGTCTGCAATTTTTGCAAGGAAAAGCAAGAAACAGAGGTCCATGAACTAGGCGATGAATACGAACAAAAATTTTTCAATTTGCTAGATCGCTTTAAAGGTAAAAGTAGCTATGATTGCATTGCAGCTTTTAGTGGCGGTAAAGATAGCAGCTATACTCTTTACCTTTTAAAGAAGAAATACAATTTAAAAATACTGGCTTTCAATTATGATAATTGGTATCAGTCAAAATATGCCCAGGCAAATATTAAAAAAATTGTTAAACAACTGAACATTGATCTTATCAATTTTCTTCCCCGTGCCAGCATTTATAAGAATATATTGAGAACAGTAATTGATAATAATTTTTACTCATTAAAAAGCATTCAGCGCGCCTCTGATATTTGTACAACCTGTATTTCTTTGATTCGTTTTGCCTGTTT
>Ga0102934_1001035_pt1 | contig 19233 bp, 10 predicted proteins | sample SalPonR2_A_D1_MG_FD_78175 | JGI IMG/M metagenome (GOLD analysis project Ga0102934, IMG submission 78175) | Salt pond soil microbial communities from South San Francisco under conditions of wetland restoration - Salt Pond MetaG R2_A_D1_MG | ecosystem: Environmental > Aquatic > Marine > Intertidal... | reverse complement strand
AGGTCTAAGAGCCGCAAGCACTGGGCATCAGAGCGTAGGCGGACGCTGGGTGTACCCGTGGAGACTAAACAACTGATGGAGCAGTCCCAGCGCTTGGCGGCAAACCTATCGAAACAGACCTCACAGCCCTCAATTATGAAACTCAAATCTGTTTTCAAGCGCCCTGGGAGTAATTCTTATGCCATGTCCGTGCAGCGACGCTTGGCCATAAGTCGTAAGCGCAAAAGCGGCACCGAAGGTAAGCACAAGGCGTCCGCAGTGGAAAGAGAAAGTGAAGGGGAGATGGAGACTGTTGAGAGCGCGGGCGCCGTGTCTGAGGATCCAGTGGAGGAAGTGGATGGCATGGAGGTGGTACCCGGAAAAAGGCCCACTGGCAAAGCGCGAATCGTTTCACGCTTCAAGAAATCGGGACAGGCGTTCAGTGCTAAGAAGCAAAAACGCGTGAAGTCCTGATACAGGAGATGGAAATGTGTAAAAAAATAAAGGCTTTGCACTGGAGGCTGACCCTTTGCATTTTAAGTGCGTCTGTAACGAAAGGAAAAGCAAAAGAACACTACCTGGGTAGTAGTCAAGAGAAACATTGTCGTTCAAATAATTTCTGTCGCGTGTTAAAGCGTCGGAAAGGATCGTTCAGTTTCTCGTGCTTCTACGCTTTTTCGTACCAATTTCTTCCTCGCGCCTGTTTCTTATCCTTCGCCGCGCGCTCAACGACAAGCCACTACAAGCAAGCTAGCATGACTTGCCGACTTGGGCTCTAAATTCGCTATTACGTCGTACATTACAGACTCTGTTCGAGGCCTGCGCGAGGCGTCGCGCCCCTTCTGCCCCCCACTCCACCCACCGGGTCTCCGGCATTCTTCCCTTTCTTCATACTTTTTGCTCACGGCCCATGGCCGCAATACACGGTGCATCCGGTAGCCTCCATCCGCGCCATCCGCCCTTCCGAGTCCATGGTCCCGTGGGCCGCCTCCCGGGCCACACGGCAGGTACTTTACGGACCCCTACAGCCTCCGCCGGCGCTTCCTCATCCTCCTCACACCTTCATCGCGCCCATCAGCTCCAACCGACCGGCGCCACCTATCTCGCCGTCGGGGATTTCCTCGTCGGCCGCCACCTTACTGTAGGACAGGCCCTCAAAGCCCCTCCGCAGCCCGCTGTGACTGCTGCTCATTCCAGCCCTACCGCCTTGCTGCAGAGACATCCGGCGCTTCAACTCGGTGTAGGCAATGACGCCGCCCAAGGCGATCAGGATGCCGACGACGGCGCGGGCGTTGGACTTGTACTTGAACACCACGAAGCCAAGCACCAAAATGAGGATGGTCTTGAGGTGCCCCAGCACCTGGTAGGTGAGGGGAGACGTCTTGCCTAGCACTAGGTAGTTGGAGATGTTAACGCCCAGGGCGAGGACGCAGGAGGAGAGGACGTGGTTGAGGAGGGAGAGGGAGAACGAGGTCTGGACCAGGTAGCGGACGTTGTCGAAGAAAGGGATCATGAGGAAGGAGCCGGCCGCGATGAGGGGCGACGAGTGGTAGAGGAGCTGGAGGGCGTCGCAGTCCAGCTGCTTCTGGTAGGTGGATGTGAAGATTTGGGCCAGGGAGGTGAAGAGGACGGCCAGGGCGGCGAAGGCGGTACCCACCAGGTTGACGCTCACGTCGTTCACGGTCGCGATGCCCACCCCGATCGTGATGGGAATCAGCGTGACAAGGACGGGGCCTGGGACTGTTTTGCCATAGAAGGCACGCTCAAGGGCGATCGTCACAGGGATGCAAGCTAGCTTAGAGAGCTGGTAGAAGCCAACGGAATTATGCGCCAGATTCAAATTCATGAAGGCGACAGAGCCCAAGGAGCCCAGGGCTACGGGGAGGACGCCGCGGATAGGGGCTGGTTTGTAGTTGAAGAATCCGAGGTGGAGGAGGACGGAGCACCCCAGGTAGGTGAAGACGAAGTGGGTGAAGGAGAGGAAGATCATGAAATTGAAGGCGTCGACGGCGACGATGTACTTGTTCATGATCACCACACCCACGACAGAGCCCACGTTGCCGAACATGGCGAATATTGTCGTCATATCCAACATCTGAGTGATGGTAGGTAAAGTGGCGAGGGAGAGTAGTCTGGTGAGTGTAATCATGAGGCTAGGTGGCGGGCTGCAAGAGAGATCGAGTGAATCTGCACGCCGATGCCGAAGTATAACATCCCAGCCAGCGGCCCCGCGCATGACACTTCATAATTTTGTATGAAGCTATAGTTAGAGCATCTTTGCTGGCTCTATTTCAGCCATTGCGTGAGCTTTAAAAGCCATAGCGGAAACGGACTCTACCCGCCTCCCACGGGTGGTACAGGCCTCTCGTGGATTCAAAGACAATCTCGTCCCCTCCACACGATACGTTCTACCCAACGCAACAAGTATCTGGCTTACCTTTTCGATTATTGTTTAATTTGAAATCACAACTTTTAGTGCTCGATGCGGGGTGCACGAACTTTTCACACGATAGTATGACAACGCTGCAGCCCCGTACGCTACAACAGGCGATGAAACGAGGTAGTGTCAACCACTTGCGCCAGCCCCTACCTGTATTTATGTATGCGATCGTGTCATTCAATAACTGTTCGCTAAAACGTCGTTGAAAAAGCTAGGCGCATGCATCCAAAAATGCCCTAGGTTTTTCAAATGCGCCAATCAGAAGAAGGAGCCTCGTCGGCGTAGAAGTTCCCGCAGGCGCGCCTGCGCTTTGCCTTCATCACGCCTGATCATGCTTTCTTTCCGTGAAAACATGAGCACATGTGACTTCCATCATTATGGATCCTCTTGACCTTCTCCCGTCAGGCGCATTGTGTCGTATTCGCTCCTTTCCGATTTTCCTCCGGATTGGCCCACGCCCCGGCTCGGCGGTTTCCCCGCCCTGAACCAAGCCCGCTCCCAACACCCATACACTTTGTTGCCCTTTGGCGTGTCCCATCCGTGCTTTTGTCCCAAATACGACCCGAGTCATGCTCAAAGATGATTTTGAAACCCCGCGGACATGTTAGGTTGGGTGGTTTCGCACCTTTAGTCGAAATCAGGGAGCTTTGAGTGATTCTCATTTACGTAAAATTTCTGGGCAGAGGCCGATTTTTGTCTGGTTCTCTTCTCCCTCTGATAGCTACCCTTTACATTCGATGTAACCAAATAAAAAAATATCAATAGACATTTTATTTCTAATCAATACAAAAAAATGTAGTCTGTCGTTGTTTGCAGCGAGGAAAAAGTACCAAACGCGTTTGCACTCCAGGAAGGTACTGTCTTTCACCCCATGCTGCACAACAAAATGACCCGAAAATTACGGTTGGGACTCGTTGTGCAATCTTCAAAAAGCATAGCAGGGGTGATCACTCAGCTACGTATCCTATTTGTACAGCATTATGGCAATTATGCGCGAAAATTTACGCTGAAAAGCTACAAACGACGAAAAATTCAGGAATGAGTAAATGGGTATGTAAAAGGCTTTCAAAGCCTGCGAGGGAAGATATACTGCATGAAGCACGTCATGGCACCGTTTCCAACAAATGCGCACAAACATAGAAGAATAAAATTTTCAAAAGTAAGAGCACTGCCAGCTGCTAGTGATCGACTACACATCTCGACTTTTCCATCATAGCCTTTGATCGCAAAATGACTTCCAACCCCCATTTTCTCCTTACAAACTATCCTTGCATTCATCAAACGGCCCGACGAACCTCGAAAAATTTGGAAATGATAGATATTTGCCAAACAGCCATTCCAACCAGGACAACTGCTTCCACTACCGTCCAAATCAGTACTCGGGAGCCAATGCTTTCCATCGTCGAGGCATGCAGATCCTCACGCTGTCGCATGTAGCTTTGATGATCCATCACATTGGTCAAACCTTTCGTGAGAGAATTTCCGAGTTCTATCAGGCGCCGGATGCTCTGCTCGCTTGCTATCGCCTCGTCTACTAGCACGTCCGTCCGAAACGAGAAGCCCACCAATCGAGGTATCCCATCGTCAGCCCGCCCTCTTGCACCATTACTTATACACAAGGTATGATCCCCGTTCGCCTCGGCCTCGAAAGAAAATGTTTCCTCAGACTTGTCTGCTGCTCGCCACAAAAGCTTCCCATCAGGGCCTTCGACGGTCACTTCCACAGGGGCATAGCTGCCCCCCGTCAGTACCTCGAAATTACCTAAGAAATCATCGCCTTGAGTAGCCACTGTAATGTAGCATTCTACTGTGCCTGGGGCAACTTCGACGGTGAACGAAGTGGCAGGCTTGAGGAGAAGGAGAAGGAGTAGGAGAGAGAGCACGACGAGTAGGCTTCGCGACGGTATTCTTGCAGACCGCCAGAACAAAAATCTCCACATGGGCCCTCACGCTGTTGTAAAGACGATGCGGAAGAGGATCAATTACTTACATGCACTCATGGGTTCGGTGCATAAATTAAAAGCTTGACCAACAGTTCGCTTTCCACGAAAAAGGGGCGAGGGCGGCAAAGTGCCTCCTCGTGCGAGCGATCGGGCTTGGCCTTTGCCGTATAGAAGCAAGCACAAGGACTCCCTCGCACGAACCCGTGTATCGATTCGGACAATATTGTCATAGCATTCTAGGACTCGTGATGGGTAAGACGTGTCATTTTGAAAGTTGCTGCATCTCTTTCACGTGCCTGTAGCAAGAATCAAGCCAACCTCCCCCTGTGCCCCCATAGACGACTTTGCCAGAGTAACCCAATTTCTTTAGTTTTTGTCTTACCCACGCCAGCTTAGAATGTACTTGTAAAAGATGAGTAAACAATAATCCATGAGACACTTTCCCCCCCCTTCGGAGCCTCACACCCGTGCAGGCCAGGCGTCACTCATACTCGAATTGCGTCCTGATGTTGCTTACAATACCTACATTCCCTTCTACACCAAGACACTTTCGACCCCATTGAAATTATGCACCATCAATCGTGGATGAGACAATTTGTGCGAATGCATTTTTTTCGTACTGTACGCTGAATGGCGCTGCTTTGTATGCCTTGCTTCCTCACTGAGCTGCTTGAGTAAAGCTTCCTCGTCTGCGCGGATGGTGAGAGCCAACAAGCCCAGGAAAACGGCGCACATCATCCACCCTCCCAGGGAGATATTAAATGCTACTAGGCGGCCCCATGAGGGGATCAACAAAGAAACCATGGCCGGCCCTAACCCTTTTCCCAGGTCATCCGCTACCATAAATACCGAAAAAACAGTGCCGCGATTCCGACTTGAGTTCACTTGCATCACAAAGGCGCGAATCAGCGGTCCTGTGAACGCGGCGATTCCTCCACTAAATGCAACGACAGCCGCCACGAAAGTGAAGCCTCCATTGGGCGTGCTGATCGTGTCCTCCTTTGCGTTGATAAGCCAAGCCATGGGGATGATGCCCAGAGCCGTGCTCGCTGCCATCAAGAGCGCGGCCCCTTCCTTCGACCTATTGTACGCCCACTGGCCTAGAACCCCTCCCGCCAGGTTCCCCAGGAAGCAGCCGAGGCCGAAGATGAACATGAGGGCGGTGGCCTTCTCCACCGTCATGCCGCGCTGCTCGTGGAGGAAGTCAGTAAGGAAGGCGCTAGTGACGCCCCAGGGCAGGCACCCCGGCATCGACTGGCAGAAAGCAAGTAGATTGGTTCTAATCACGAAAACGTCCATAAACTTTCGCAGCTGCTGGCTGCATCCCGCATTCAGTCTGGCCAAACTAGGTCCTCGCTCTTCCTCACGATTTTCCTCCTCCCCCCTCTCCTCTCCCCATTCCTCGTCCGCCGCCTCTCCTGCCTCCTCTGGGCGAATCAGGAGGGCTTCGCTTGCGCCTCGGGGTCCCCTCCCCTCCACCGAACCGATATGATGAGAGCGGGGGGGCTCCTCCATGGTCAGCATGACTAGCGCGATCACGAGCAGGGAGGGCAGTGCAATTATGACGAAGGGCATGCGCCAGCCATAGACCGGGCCCACGAAGCCCGCCACGCCCTGGCCTAAGGTGCCGCCAACGCCCATGCTGATCGTGATGAGGGAGGAGGCTAGGGCGCGCTGATCCGGGGTGGTGATGTCGGCGGCCAGGGAGTAGATGAGCGGAAAGGCCCCGCCCACGGCCACGCCCGTCAGGGTCCGGAGGAGGAAGAACTGGTTAAAGCTGACCACCCAGTAGGTGAGGAGGCAGGGGATGATGCCCACTAAGCACGTGCAGACGTACAGGGTTTTTCGGTTCATGACGTCCGCCATCGGACCCACCACGATCGAGACCGCCCCTCCCACCACAAAAAAAGCGAAGGGAATCTGCCCTCCGAGTTTCAGATCGCGCTCAGCGTCGTCAAAGCCCATGTCCCTGGCCACGGCCGTCAGATTCGGGGCCAGCAGGTTTTGGTCCGCGAAGAGGAAGAGGATGGAGGCCGCGAAGAGAAGGAGCGTGAGTTTGCTGGGAGCGGCCGCAGTCTCGGAAGACGTTGTCGCGAAGGAGGAGGAGAATGAGGAGGGCCTTGACGACGGGCTCCGACGCCGCACGACTTGTGTTTGCAAGGCCGAAGGTTCGGTGCCCTCCGCCAGGAGACTTCGTTCCTCATGATCGACGGTATGAGAGGGGCTCGCGTCGCTGGTCCTGGGCTCTGGTTGAAAGGACAGGGACGGGTCCACCCCACCCCCTGATACTGAAAGGCCCAACCTGCGGTCTGAGGCAGGCCCTTTTCTTCTTGGGGTCAGGTAGGCCATCTCCATGGCCATGCTCTTGTAGTCCGCGGGGGTGAAGGGACTTGGAAGTGGAAATTCAGTCTCGTCAGTCAGGGCCTCGGACGACGGGAACTGGTGGAGATGATGCTTTGGGAGCGAGGAAGGTGTGCCGGCGGGAGTCTCCTCACCATGAGATGAGAAGGGTCCTGAGAGGGTATTGTACGTCTTTACCATTCATACCGTCGTGGATGGCCTGTGGATAAGCATCATCATGACGTAAAAGTGGTGAATGTGGCGAAAACGTGGGTGTATTGTGCGGGAGAAAGTCGCACGACTTCCACACTTTTTAGCCCGGTGTTGGATATGTTGGAACGACACATGTTCTTTGCAGTGTACTTCAAAAAGGGACGATCAGAGAAGGGAATCGTGATGCTAAATACACACAGGAAAAGGATTTGTATCTCCAAGCTACGCACTGCCAATGAAGTTTGCTTTGGACAATTACACTGTCGCACCCGGCTGCTGGTGAGGAAGCAGCCGCGCTCAACGTCTTTTTGAATGGGCCGTTGGGCATACTCATGTCGGGAGGCGAGCTCGAATATCGCACCGAGACCCACACGTATTGGCTACGATACAATTGTATAAATGAACAGCACAAGCTTTGCTGAATTTGCACAACTTTTTTATCTTCTTTAGATTTTTGCCAATCATGTAAGCTTCGAAACCTCTTTACCCAAAACCCTTCACCCGTTACTCAACACAGCATGATATAGCTCATACACCTCATCATACCAGAGTACGAAGACACCCCAAATAACGACAATGCAGATCTGGACACGCAGAAAATATGAGCTGTAGATCATCCAGGCGGCCATCCCATCTGTGCAAGTGTGAGGCGGGAGTACACATATTCTGTAAGCGCGTAACGTAAACATATTCATTACTCTCTATTAATTCAGGAGGAAAATGAAAAGTACCCACCTGTCGCCCACCAATAACGTGGATATGCAAATGATAAACAGACTGACTCCCGTCGGGACCGTCATTGATGACCACTCGGAAACCACCTGGGACTAAACCTTCCTGTTTCGCAACCTGCTGCGCAACGTACAACAAATGTCCTAGCAAGGCCTTGTGGCTCTCTTCCGCTTTGCTTAGGCGAGACAAACCGGCCCTGTCCTTGGGGATAACCAAGAAATGAACGGGCCCTTGCGGACTCAAGTCATGAAAGGCTACGCAGTCGTCGTCTTCGTAGATGAAGTTTGAGGGGATTTCTTTCTTTACGATCTTGTCGAAGACTGTCGGCTGTAAAAACGAAATCGAAAAGGCAGAAGCCGGGTAGTCAGTGAAATAGAATAACGACTTCCGGAGATGTTGCCATACGTTGTCATGTTGGAGAAACAATATAAAATGTGCTGCACGCATACGTTCGTCACGACACGATCGTGATGGTTCTCCGTCCAAGAGATAAGTTTTTAAAATTCTCTGAGCACTTGACGTCAACCGCATCGTACGACGAAAGCACAAATGCCCCATGCGACTTTTAAAAACCATGACCTTGTTCTTACGAGCTCTCTACCACCTACCTCGCCCGCATCCGCTGCCTCCTCCATCTTTTTGGCTGCCGCTTTCCTGGACTCGGCTACCTCATCAGCCATGGTATTTGCCTGGTTACCGGTGACAAGACACCGTCTAGTCGTGCGAGATAATCTGACTGCGATGGAAGTTGCGTGCAAGGACGTACGATGTACCAGCAAGTGTTGAGAGAGGCGGACAAGACGTTGGCTCATAGAGCAGGCAAGGCCGTGAGCTCACTGCACGCCACACGGAACGCAAATGATGCAGACCACGTGGACAATATCTCTGTGCGTGTGTACGTGGGTGTCAAGTCTTATGTTTTGCTGGTGAATTCCCCATAGTTACTTCTCCATCGCCTGCTGAGAGCCGCTTTCACTGAGGTACCAGGTAATAATCAGTAGTGCTACAAGTGCTGACGCCGCGCCGCGACGTAGTTTATGCCAATGTAATGCATAAGAGAGCTTGGGCGATACATATGGACGGCCAGTCACGTTCATAACATGATCAGAGTTCAAGACTTATAAGCTGACTCTGCTTGTTATCTTATGGCTTATCTCGACCTCCCCTCGGATAACCTCCCTCCTCACACGTTCCCACCAACAATGTCACGTTATCTCTGTCCAGGGACATCGGCGTTGTTTCCATGATATCTCATCGAGCATGGAAAAAATTGAGCGCTGGCTTGCCGTTGCTCGTCTTTTTGACAGGTGGTTCTCTCTTCTTGGCCAAGGTGAATAATATGAATGAGTCCCCCTGTCACCAGGGCCTAGCAGAGCAAGTGTGTGCACTTTTCCCTTGGATCGAACGTCTTACCACATTTCAAGACCCATCTTATGTTTAGTTGAGAGTATATGTACATTTTCCCTGTCTAGAGTGCCCTTCTTCCCGCGAATCACGTAGCAGCGTGTCACAACCCCTTTTTCATTTCCAGCCTTTTGAGTTCAACAGCGACTTCCAAGTCCATAATTTGTTAACAGATCTCGAATTCCCATTTTTTAATGAGTAGTTTGTACAGGGTCGGGTGGAGGCCAAAGATAGCAAGCTGCAAAGTCGTAGTGAAAGGGAGTTCAGTATTGAGGAGGAACACAAACGAATGATGGCCAAACTAGATCCAGAGAACGCCTACAAGGTGGTTCGTATCCATCGGCCAGAGGATGACTGATAAGCGTTGAAAAAGATGAATTAATGAAGGCTAATCACATGTAAAAGCTGAGCAAGAAGCATGTAATCCAGGTGTGGAAGAAAAAATAAGATAGCATTATGCGCCTGATGACACACACTTGCAATCGTAGACGATCAGTAGATCTTTATAATTATTTACACTCCATGTAAAATCATGGCGTCTCCCCGGGCAGTTTTAGCGCTTGTGTAATGCCCTCTAAAATCTGAGGCTCTCCGGCACTTCCTTGCGTGTCCCGAGACCGGAAAGTCTACATGGTTACAACGCTAGCCTAGCCAACGTGAGTCTGCAACCAATCCAGAAAGCGCTCGGCATAGAAGGAAGGATCCACCGAGGAGATCTTGCTCGAGTCAGCCGTTATGGACTTCAAGGCATGCTCCGCCCGTTTCTTGGCGTTGTATTCCTGCAAGACGTCGATTAGCCCCATGTAGTAGATCTCCGCCCTCGGGGTGAAGTCTCCGTTCATCCCTCGGACCCCTCCCATGTCCGTACTCCACGCTGATTCCCACCTCCCTCCGTCCGTCCCCCTACTCCGCCTCTCTCCTTGCTGTCCACCCGGCACTTCTTGGCTTGCCGCCATCTGCGGGTGGCCCGCTCCCACGCAGGGGTCCTCGACCACGGCAAGCGTACCGACCGGATCGGCTGGCTTTACCGGAGGAGCTATAAGGCCTCCATCTGGTGAGACCTCGAAGCCCACAGCGAGCAAGAGGGAGTAATCCATGATATTATGCTGCTTCAGCCACTCCACGTCGGACTGTAAATTCGCAAGCAGCTCAATCTTTCGAATCGGGCCCAGATACACCCTTCGACAAGGCCCCTCGATGCCAGGGAAGGAATGGCCGTGATGATCCGTACCAGCATGTCGGCTGCAGAAGTTTAGGTCTTTCAAGACGGTCACCTCGCCCAGGGCCTGCTCCTCCGCCCCAACGAGACGCATATGGAGCGAGCCTTTTAAGTCGTAGATTTCGGACAATTCAATGGACGACGTCAGCTTCGTCGCACGGGGCAGCTTAAGGACGTTGTTCATCACAAGCATGCGAACGAGGGGCTTATCGGGCAGTTTCAACAAGTAGAGCCCCATAAAACGAGGCAAAAGAGAGGTAGCCCCATTCACCACCATGTAGTCGTAGTACGACTTGAGATCTCGGTCCAACAACTTGGTCTCGTCCCCTGTCACGGTCTTCACGATCAAGCGTCCGTCGGCGCTCGAGAAGAAGAGCATGCCGCTTTTCCCTTCTCCGGTGTGTCCGGTCCTCAATTCCGACATTGAATGCACATATGCGTCATGGTCAACACCAAAATGCCCTCGTATTGAGAAAAAGATCGTCGGTGCGAATTCTTGGAATGAAAAGGCAATGCCGTCAAGCGTCACGTCTGTAGCATGCACGTGTGTAAAAGCGGACTGATGATGTTTCGTAGCGGGACTGTCGGTAGATTTGTGGTGAAGAGCGACTGTCATAGAATGACTGAGCGCCCTCTCAAGTGCCAAATCTTTCCGAGTGCTGTTCCCCGACACATGATTATCCACTTTCGCTAGTTTACCAATCTCTATTTGCGTCTCAAAGGATGCGACTCCTGGTTTTTCGTTTCCGCTTTGCGCCTCCCCACCCGACGGTATTATCTCACACTCAGCTAGCCGCAAGCCTTGCGTCCGGCCCTTAACTAGGTATTGCGAGTCCCCCTTCTCATCTCCACCTTCCACCCCAACATCCTTCAGGCTTTCCTCCTTTACTTCTGCACATGGTGCTCCTTCACGCAGCATGGAACCAACAGAGGCCCCTGTCGGTTGCTCGTGTATAAAGGCTTGGGGTGGTACTGTAAAAGGATAGAAAACTTTGGTTTGGTCTTTGTTTGGATTGTTGAATGGCACAGAAGCACCCGAGCGTTGCACTGAGTATCCACAAATACTCCGGAAGCTTGTATTGTTCTCGTTGTCTTTCCTTACCTGCGGTCTGCTTCAAAGTGCTGCGTTTATGGTTCTCGATCTTGAGGTGCAAGGCTTCTGTCCGAGAATCTAACTGTAGGTCAAGATTCTGAACATCCATTGTTGTCAAAGCTTTAACAGCTTCTTGTGCGATAGTGGCGCTGACACAATGACTGCAACTTAGATTTTTGGCGTTTTGGCAAGTCGCACGACATCCTAAAGAGACGTCTGGTCCCATCCTTGTTCCTTCGGAACTGTGTGTGCCAGATGTGAATGTACCCGTTGGGAGTGTGTATCGTAAATTGTCCACGGTGAGCAGAATATATTTACACTCACTTTAGAGTTCCTCTTTACGGGAAATACTTTCTCCAGTACTTCAAGCCATATGCATCAGCCAAGGAAGGCATGCTCATCGAGATGGCCCGTGCTTCCTTGTCCTTATCTGAATGCGTTGAGTAGATTTGATTGAAAAGGCTCACTGGAACAACACGCGTTCGTTCGCAAATATAAACAAGGAAGGCATAGATATGGACGATAGGACCGTGTCCAAACAATCGTCTAGTATTATAGGATGTTGAGTGTGTCATACTTAATACTACTCCAAGAATCTAAGGTAGGGTAACGTCACCGACTTTGAAGTTTTGAAATTTTCAATTTTCTATCTTGGTTTGTTCAGTCAATCACGCTAAATATCACGACATGAAAGTTCATGTGCCGGATATACAAAACAAGGCGAACTATCTCCCTCCCGACTTTCTTCTATAACCCGCAACCCCTGACACTCGCTAATGCAGGACAAACACCTGACAAAAGCAACCAAAAGAAAATTCCAGTATCGGATAATATGGAGCATTCACTCAAGAACACTCCGGTCCACAACAGAAATCCAAACCTAAAAAAAGTTTGGTCGAAATGTGGAATTTTGCACGAGGATATGCCATGCTGATCCTTATGACAGGGGTCAGCAAGTTTTGCTCGAAATGGTTCTTGGTCCTCGAATAAAGAAAGCAAAAAAACAACAATCAAAATAAGCTCTCTCTATAACACTGGTCCTCACATGGATTATACCGCAGACATTCATCGTAAGTTTCCAAGCATGTACAAGAGACCATAAGGGTCTGAACACTCTTCCTCATCATCAAAGTGAAAATAAATTCAGCCGAAGGTCCTGAAACAAACTCTGCAAGATATCACAAGAGGCTTGCCGTTCACGATACTTGCCAGTCGCGCGGAAGTTTGGAAGTGAAATACCTCCTGTATTTTTTGGTGGCATTTGAGGTCTAATTCGGCCTAGTGAATAAAAGTGACACATAATAAATTCAAAACGATAATATATAAAGCATGTTTCAATCTTCCTAAATGTCAGAAAATTGACCTAGAAGCAGAATATATCAGTCTGTAAAGTGTAAGGCATCTCTGCGATTTCTGCGTTAAGTATGGACACATACTCTTTAATGCATCCTATTAAAGCGATAAATCCATAAGAGTCTGTTTTGCTTTTAAATGCTTTAAGCGTTTCAAATGCGTCTATCTTGAGCCACAGCGGGTGGAGGAAGCGAGTAAGTATAGATCCCACATTCTTGCAGATTAAGCAGGAACCGAAGAACACATCGATCTTATTCTTTACATTTTCATGACTTCCCAATTTCAAAAATGAGTTTTAATAAAAAAATGGGCTGAAACGATCTCATTTCTTGATAATGAATAGAGGGTTTTGAACTAAGCATCATTTGATGTTTTCGAAGCTTTCTTATCTCGTCGTGGCTTTGCAATGACTGAATCACAAGTTGCGTTACCTGTTTTGCGGATTGAGAGTTTTGGTGATAAATTTTTGAATCTCAAAACAGCAATGCGCGGCAAGTGTTGTGAGCGTGTATTGTGCGTTCGATTAAAAGCTTGCCGCTTCTCTTCTTGGACCCCTCCGGGTTCATCGGATATTAGGGAGGTTAAAGCAAGTGCCGCTGTTCCTCTCCTATAATTTGACGGCAATCGTGGCCGCTTGAGTGAGACGCAGAGATGCTTACGGCGGTCAATCTGGGCATCAATATCATAGCTCTGGGCACAGTGTGTTACATGCGACAGCTTTCATGGCTCACGCCTGCCTATGGCAGTGTTTTTATTGTGGCACAGCAGTAAGATTGAGGAAGCAACAGCGACGAATCAAAAATCGAGCAGATACGCCAAAGCCCGCGTAATTTTGGCGCTTCCATGAATCATTTGTATTGAAGTTTGTCGACATATTCTCTTATGTGATGAGAAGGTGTCTTGCGTCTGTCTGGAGGGATGGATATATTGCTGCCATTCCCATATCATGGTCACCGGTGGAGCAGGATGTAGATTTTGATAACGTGCACTTCTCGATACGTCTTGCTGTCGCTCCAGATATTCATGCCATTCAGTCCAGTGACACGTCCACAAACAGCTTTCAAATGTGCGCTTTTTCGTGCAAGCGCGCTTTCTAAGAGGTGTTTTACCCATTATTCCGACTTCGATCTGCACAGGAGCAGCATGGATCTCGAGGCGCCTCCAAGCGAGCTCGAAATCCCTTCCGCGTCGCAATTTTTGGCGGCCTTCTACCCCGCCATCGCGACTGCAATTATATGCTTGGTTGCTTTCCCATTATTGCGACCGCATTCCCCGGATGTTTACGACGCCAAACGGGAGCGCGTGCGTCTAGGTGGCTCCACGCACCAACGCGGAGACTTGGCAAATATACCTCCCGAGCTGCCCAAATTTACCGTGGACTGGCTTCGGCTCTTGGCTTCTTTTTCCGACGACGACATACTTCGCTTCGTGGGCGCGGACGGCCTGATGTTTATCCGCTATCTGCGCGTATGCTTTCAAGCCTCCTGCCTCATGCTCGTGTACGGACTCTGCGTCCTCGTTCCTATCAACGCCTCTGGCACGAACAAAGCGACGCAGTTCGAGAGATTTTCAGCTTCTAATGTCGCAGACGGATCCCAAACACTGTGGGCTCACTTCGCGGGAGCCTATCTGTTCTCTTTCCTCCTTATGTACCTTCTTTACCGGGAGTACCAGAGATACGTTGAACTGCGACAGCAGTACATGAAGTCCCCCACTGTGCAGTCCTACTCGATCGTGATCCGTGACATTCCCAAGGACGTGGACCAAGACACGGTGGAGCGGTATCTGACAAGCCTCCTCGGGGACGAGTCCATCGCGATCCACTTGGTGGAGGACCCCCGTCCCTACGACAAGCTGATCGAGGAGAAGGACCGCGCGCTCTTCGGCCTGGAAAGCGCGCGGGCCAAAATGGCGCGAAACCCAACAGCGCGGCCCATGCACAAAGTGGGGTTTATGGGCTTGTGGGGGGAGAAGGTGGATAGCCTGGGGCACTACGAAAAGGAGGTAGCGGAGGTGAACGGGCGAATCAAGGAGCTGCGAAGCAAGGAGCAGGGCTTCGCACACGCGGCCATCGTCACCTTCGAGACGATCCGGGTGGCCACTGCCTTTCAGAACATACCCATGCAGCAGCAGGTGCGGTTCATGAAGGTCTTGCCCGCGCCCGCCCGCACGGACCTGCTTTGGGGGAACCTCGGGGAGCCGGCCGTGGCCCGCTGGGTCCGAAGCCTCCTGGTGGCCGGCGTCGTCTTCTTCGTGATCTTCTGCTACATCATCCCCATCACTTTCGTGGCCTCCCTGGCGAACCTGAACGCGCTGGCTCGGACTAAGGGCCTGGGCTGGTTGCAGCCTGTGGCCGACTACAACCCCGACTTCACCGCCTTTCTGCAGGGTTTCGTGCCCCCCCTCATCACCTCCATCTTCTTCTCGATGGTCCCCACCCTGATGGCCTTTCTGGCGCGGCAGGAGAGCCTGCCTGCGGAGTCGGACGTGCAGAGTACGGCTATCTGGTACGTATTCCTCTTCGTCCTCTTCGACTACTTCTTAGTCTACACCATCGCAGGGTCCGTGGCCGCCAAGATGGACCTGCTCAAGCACTACGCCGAGTCCCCCGCCGAGATCGTCAACCTCTTCGCCACCTCCCTCCCCGCTCAGTCCACCTTCTTCATGAATCTCATCATGCTTGCGGCCCTCTCCATGCAGCCCATCGAGCTCCTGCGCGTAGGCCCCCTCTTTGTCACCAAACTCAAACGCCGCTTCCTCGCCTCCTCCATCTACGACCACCTGCGGGCCATGACCGACGACGTCAACTTCCACGAGCTCTATGCCTTCCCAATGCTCGTCTTCCTCGTCATGTGCGCCTACGCCTCCCTGGCCCCCCTCCTCATGGTCTTCGTCCTCGCCTACTACGGGATCAGCTACGTGGTCAGCCTGAACCAGCTCCTTTACATCTACAACGTCCCCTTCCACACGGGCGCCAAGCAATTCCCGACCGTCTTCCGCTGCTCCATGGTGGCCATCGTCATCTCCCAGCTCCTCATGATAGGCGTGCTGGGCCTGAAGCGCATGGCCATCCCCTCCACCCTCATGATCCCCCTGGTCGCCTTCACGGTCTGGTGGGGCTACGAAATGTCGCACCAGTTCCGCTTCGTCGGCAACACGCTCACCCTCGAGAACCTCCTTGCCACGGATTCCGCGGACATGCCGGCCGACACCCGCGAGGCCCTCAAGCAGGCGTACCAGCTGCACCAGGACGCGGGGGAGGGCATGGAGCTTTCGCACAAGGCCCTACAGCCTCTGACGGAGCCCTTCGCCATCACGCGCGACGGGCTGCTGGACAGCTTGGTGGAGGGGTCGGACGATGTGGAGCTGGGGGAGGAGGCGAAGGAGGAAGGGATGCCGCGGCCCTTGGGGAGGGAAAGAAAGGGTGAAGAGGGAACGGGGGCCGAGAAGGGACTGCTGGAGAAGCTGACAGCGAGGGGCAGCCAAATTTTGAACATGGCAAAACGTGAGAGTAACGGCGGGAAGTAAATGCGTGACTACGAGGGGTGGACGCGCAGCCCGAGGGAGAAGCCAGACTGCAAAGAGTAATGGCGAAGGGGAGGGTTACAAGCGAAGAGGAGGGCCAGTGATTAGCGGTGACACGGGGATCCGCACGTGTAAGTATATATAGTGTCGCATGTGTAGATGCATTTGGCAAGAGAGTGGGACGAAGCATTCACAGAATCTGACTCCGCCAGGATGGGACTTAGGCGTAGTCTCCTGCATGGGCGATGGATCGCAAAGGGATTACAAAATCAATATAAGGCGAGGTCGTCAATGGAAGCCAAACACGGGATCTATCAGAAAAGGTGTAGTTTTTCCCTTCAAACTGAATACAAATTTCCGTTGAGTAAACCGAAATAAATGAGACTTGAAGCCTCGGAGAGTGCAGCACCGTCAAAGTGACGGTGCTTGCCCTTCTACGTTGCATGCCCAAGACCGCCTTCGAGGCAGCCATACATTCTCCCTTCATGCCTACGAATTTGGGCAGTATCATCACAGGGTGTATTGCAAAGACCTGCGGGAATGTTCAGGTGCCAGCGGTCCCATTATGGGACTTCGGTTCCTGCGCGGACCACGTACTACCCCAAAAATGTGGTTGGACGTGGCTGCAGCTTTATCCCTTGTCTCCCACGTCTGTGCTGAATGCTTCAGCCTTTTTTGTGTTCCCACTCGTGCCAGGATTTCCCCCAATGCTTTAATGGGACCAGTGCGCCTTCTTCGGGGCGGGAACACTGTCTAGATATGTCCCAGAAAGCCCGTCGACGCCCACGGCCTGAAGGAGCGAGGGTTGAAGCAGACGGGCCCCTGTCGCAATGGCAGACGTATGTCCTGATCACTTCTTTACTCCTGTGAATTTCTTTGGTATCTTGAACAGCTCCCCTTCCTTATAGGCGTCAAGGTGTGGGAGAAAAGTTGCATTGGGATCAATCCTCGTGCCTGTCAGGACTTGGCAGCACGGCCATCTCTCGACATAGTAGCAGCAGCTTCTGCAGCCTCGACTTTGCTTACCACCTCTGGATAGATGAACTGGATGACAAACAAGACGACAGCGGGTGCCTTATAAAAAGCAATAGGATGGCTGTATCCAGGGAAGAAGAGCTACGGCGGGAGGCTTCTCCCCCACCCGCGGCTTATGAGGACGGTAATGCTCTGTCGGAGCCCGCGTCACCTGCAGCAAGGACAGCCCGTGGCTCTCGGGGAGTGGATCTGGAGGCAGGCATGAATTCAAAGCAGGATGCGCGGCAGCGGACTTTCTTGCGGGGTCTAGAAACAGGACAGGGCAGCACAGGGTCTCAAATAGGCGCATCCCACGCCGCGAGCTGCGTGGGTCTCAAGTCCGAGCGCGAAATGCGAAACTTGCTTTCCTTCGAGTGGGCACTCCTGAAAAAAGGAGTCCCCTCCTCAAGACCTCCTCTCTTCTTCTTTCTGCTGTGGGTATTCGTGGAATACGTGCATTTGACCGCCCACAATTATGTTTATTTCCTCCAAGGCAAAATTTGGGGCGTCGACGGCCCTCCCCCGCCTCTTCCGGACCTCGGCTTGATGCTTCTCGCGGACCGCCTGCCCGATCGCTACGAGTGGATCATTGGCTTTGCCACCGCTGTTTTGGTGGGACTAATGTTTTCCCTTGGCCTCCTGCGCCTGACCCTGGCCCATGTCAAGTGGGGTGGTCCTCAGATTGAAGTTCGCGATGCGGATAACCAGCACAAAACCACGCTGCCCATGCCTGTCTCCCTCGTCATGCAGCGTGCTTGCCAAGCCATGAGCGTGGGCATGAGTCTGCGCGTCGTCACCTTCCTGGTGACGCTGGTGCCCAACCCGGCGGCCTACTGCCACGGCCCCGACTGGGACCCCCCTGAGCGAGTGGGCGAGATATTCACTCGCATCCGCTTCACGGGGAGCTGCGGAGATTTGCTCTTCTCGGGCCACACCTCGCACGGCATGGTCTTGATGCTGGTGGTCACCCGGTATGCGCCAAAGGTGCGTGCCGCCAAGGCGCTGTCGATCGGGGCGATGACGCTTTTGGCCCTCTCCCTCCTTGCCTTCAAGTCCCATTATACCTCCGACGTCCTTGTCGCCGTCTACGTCAACTTGATGATTTGGTGGTTGCTGCCCACGGATCCAGCGCGCGTGAACCTGACAGACCTGGGCCTGAACAACGATTTCCCGCTACCGGTTTCGCCGGCATTCGTCTGCGCTGACCCCTCTTCCTCTTCCGTGACGCGCGAAACGAAGGATAAGACGAAGCACTGCGCAATGGCAGGCAGTGGCATTGCCTGCGAAGCAATGGTAGCACATCATGGTAGAGGTGCAGGGGGCGAGGGGGGAGGGGACGGGTGGAACGGATTGGAGGATGGGCGGGGGTGAGAGAGAGCGCAATCTTGTAAAGACATGTATACAGGTGAAAAGTGGAGGCGGGGGGAGAAGACGGTGGTCCTCTTCAAGATGGAGGGGCCGCCTTAAAGGCCTGCTCATGAAAGTTTTGCATCTGTCAGCGATCAATATACGACTTCTTCTGGGAGCCTATCAAAATGTCTTGTCCGACATGAGACAGCACATGGAACCCCCGATTCCGACGTGACAAGCCTTTGTGCGGTAAAATAAGAGCATAGTCGCGACCAATAACTTAGAACGGACATCAAAACAGGCATTTGATGCAAACAAATAGTACACGAGTTTTGTGAGCTCACATGTCCTTTCCATCTTGCCACGTCGCCATCCCACACGACTTCTATTTCTGCCAACTCTTGGCATTGTCGTCTTCTTCACCTCGAGTTACTTGTTACCTTCACCACGAAACCACGCATCTCTCCGGCTTCCGCCTTTCCTCTGTTCGGCGCCAATTATTCCTTATCCCGCCTCTATAAGTGTGTCGAAAAAAAGGACGCCCTCACACGGGCTTGTCTTGTTCTACCTATCTATTTTCTGTTGCCAGCAGGTGTGTGGACCAGGATTTAGAAACGACCGCCGTCTT
>Ga0102934_1001034_pt1 | contig 19233 bp, 18 predicted proteins | sample SalPonR2_A_D1_MG_FD_78175 | JGI IMG/M metagenome (GOLD analysis project Ga0102934, IMG submission 78175) | Salt pond soil microbial communities from South San Francisco under conditions of wetland restoration - Salt Pond MetaG R2_A_D1_MG | ecosystem: Environmental > Aquatic > Marine > Intertidal... | reverse complement strand
TGGATGCACTATAGCGATAAAATCCACGCCGTATTTTGAGGTTGCGGAGGCCTTTCGAATGCCATGGGCCAGAACTGCGGCGCCGTCTGAGTGGGCACCATCCGCTGTCACCGAGATTACGTAGGCGACAGTTTTACGCTCGTATTTATTTATTCCGAAAAGATTGAAAGAATTGTTATAGGAGAATCGCGGGGATGAAGACAAGGCTCTTGCTCCAGAGTCTCGATCAATCTGCCAGGTGACGCTCCGCATGAACAAAAAACAGACACATATCAGGAGCAACCCTATGATCCTGAACCAAGTCCGCTGCTGTTGGCTGGATGAGACAATTCGTTGATGCACATTACCATCGGTTATACCCCTGAACATGACGGCTGGCGGTCTGTGTGTATTTGGCAGAGGGCGGGAGGTCGAACACTCGCTCTTCTGGTGATATGCCTTGCCAACATGGGAACCACCTGTCCTACTGTCCCCATAAGCCCCCTGCAGGAATCCCAACAAGAGCGTGTGGTTGACTTGATGACTTTCACGCAGTATGCAGCAAAGAGCACGTCTCTTCCTCGCCATAGATCCGTGGCACTTTTCGTTGCCTCCGATGTTCGTCGTTCCCGTACTACTTAGTAAGCGATAGTGGGCATGGACGGACCTTCGGCGTCGGCCCATATCGTGTCGGCCCATATGCCTCGATGCCGGGGCTCGCACACGAGATCGAGCAGTCCGGCATCTGCTTTGGTGTTTCTCCTACGCTTGTGGGTGAGAGCAGGAAAAGACGGGCACGAAAGTTTCAGAGCAGGAGCAAGTACGTGGCAAATACCTTAGTTCCGAGTATCTTTATGGTATCATCTTCGAGACTTGTTTCCCCTAAACCGATTTCGCCTAAACTACTCCATCTGAAGACTATATTATATTGTTGCTTCATACTTTGCGCAACCTATCTTTAGACACTAAAGGAACTAGCTGATGGGATCCCATAGAGCCCCACAGCAACCCCCATATCAATCTGCTTCTTGTCTTTCGGTCGTATGGTCGCCTCCTCCACCCTGTGCTCGTCTCGACACGCTATCCCTGCCAAGGCACGACAGGTGGCTGCAACACAGTCACGAACGGTTTCAGATTCTACTGTTGCCGGGTCGATTGCATCATATTCCCCTCCATCCACTGCTTCCTCGTGGTCTTGAAAGTAGCGGCTGGTGCCCGCAGACGAGGCAGCTCTGGCGGACCGCGTATTTGGAGGACGACAGCAATAACCGCCTTCCATCACCGCTACTAGCCGACCCATACTGTGCCGGTTGGCAAGATTCACCACCCGAGAGACGATATCAAAGTAATCGTCACTGCTCAGGCGGCCTATGGGGGCGATAGTGTTTTTCCCTCCCCCGACGAATTCTTTGCTACCTATAGGATCATTCCAATGGGCATCATGGCCTGCCGACAAGAGAATTAATTCCGGCCCGAAGGCGTCCACGGCTTCGTCAACTTTACACCAGACTTTGCGGTACTTGTGTGGAGTCAAAGGGGGGGATAAGGGAAGGTTCACAACTCGCGGCCATCGAGCCCGGGAAGCTTCGCCCGTGTAGGGGAAGATGCCTGCAGCATGCACGGAGATGAACTGGAAGGCAGTGTTCCGGTGCAAACTCAAAATCTCTTCCGTCCCATTGCCATGATGCAGGTCAATGTCGACCACCGAAACCCTGGACAGTCCCCAGCGTTCCACGGCATGTAAGGCGGCTCCAGCCACATAATTCAGGAAACAGAAACCCCAACCCACGTCCTGAGCCTTCTCATCAGCGGCGCAGTCCAAAATAGGCTTGCCGTTCCGACCTACATGATGCCCAGGCGGGCGGCAGGCGACAAAGGCGTTACCCGCCCGACCTTGAATCACCGCGTCGACTGCTTGCAGGGTTCCGGCAAAACCTACACTCGCCGCCACAAAACTCTCCTTGTTCCCAAAGGTGTCTCCGTCCACTTCTTCCTTCTCTTTCTCACCGCCGCTAGCAGCCTTTCGAGGGGACTGTGTGATCAAAAAAGGGTGATGGTACAGATGGCCAGGGGCACTTTCGCCCAGCCCCACGCCCAGCAAAGGAGCCGAAGAGGAAGAGTCGGTCGCAGTAGATCGAAGAAGCGGACGGGAAGAGGATGAAGCGTCAGCATTTGGACCGACGCTGCCGTTTTTGTGTTTGTTCAACCAGGCTTGCACACGCACAGTAGCAGCCGCGACACGGGGAGGCGCCGAGAGCCGCGTAATATCCGAACCGGCGGCTTCGCAACGGATTCGAATGCCGTCCAAATGGGCCGCCGTATGCACACGCAAGATTTCGTCCCTGTATCCTTCCTGAGGTCCGCGCCAGAGGGGGAAATAGTCCGCTGTAATCTCTGTCTGGAGTGCAAAGGCTTCTGGATTACTTTGCATAAGCTTCCGCATGGCCGCCGCAGCGTGCAAAAATCGTTGCGGCTGCTCCACATGGGCCTCGGGCACCTTGTGATTGGCGCAGCGTATGTCGTACAACAATAGGGTCTTCTTTTTCCCCCCCCGACCAAGGACACCGTGCCTGAGGAGTTGACACCGCAAGGCTCCCCACTGCACGATGCAAAGCCGGACGGCATCGTCAAGCTGGGCATCGTGGGCGAGGGCAAGGCTTTCCACATTTTCCAAGCGCTCTACCAGAGGAGTAAGTCGTTCTGCCAACCACGCTTTCTCCTCCAAGCTACCATTGGAGGCTTCAATCGTCTCAGGCGTGGCGCGTGCGTCTTGGTTTCCGAGCAATGGCTCCAGGTCATGAGACGTGCGCTCGTCCAGAGTAAGAGCTTCCCTGAGCTTGAGCTCGTAAGATGCCACTGTCTGACGCATCACGAGCTTTCCTGTGGATGAAACGAGGTTCGACAATAGCTCTTTCATCTGCATCAGGTCCGCTTTTAGATTCGCCGTGTGGTGCTTGGCATGGTCCTTGGTCTCACCATGCACACAGCCTTTCTCCACACCGATCGTCGGTCCCTCTCCATCATTTGTTTGGTAATCTTTAAAGAATTTCCTGTGCACCTGTGCGGCATCCTCTTCCTTCTGCTCTAGCACCAAAATCATGACGTCGCGGGCCGCTGCGCCTTGCTCAAAAGCCACTAATCCGGCATAAGCCTCCGTTCCTATGTCAACAAGCGCCCGCCGAAAGTCCGCTTTGATCTTGTCCATTTCGTTCCGCTTCGCTCTCCTGACTTTCAACCCAAGACCTTGAATTTCCTCCACGGCGTGACGCACCACCTGATGGGCGAAGGTCAGATCTCGATCCACGTCCAATTCTTTGGCCTCACAGCGTGCCAGCAACTGGGGCAGGACCACACTTCCCACTGCCTTGACTGAAACAGGCTCTTCCGTCCAGCACGCAGGCGCGTTGGTGGCCAAGGAGGAAGCCTGGGACCGCAGCGTGCTCCAGGCACACCGGAAGGAGGAGACCGCTGCGTCCAAGTTTGGCGGCTCTTCCACACAGGGCAACGGGATAGAACGCGGCGGCGAGAGCAAGGGTGATGGTGGGGGGCGGGCCGCGACACTGCGATGGGTCCGACGCTCTTTTCCTTTGCGTGCTTTCGTGCCATGCGTGGAGGGCGTTTGTGCGGACGAGGATAGGAGGGAACAGGAAAAAGTGCCCATTTTCTGGCATGCTTGATCCAAGCTTGCTGCTGCTGATGGCAAAAAGATGGAATCAGAGGCTGTCGAGACGTCCCTGTACTTGGTTTCTGCGGCTTGAGAAGACATGTAGGCATTCTCCATGTCGGCAATACGATCCGTGTCCAGGCTGGCCGGATGCTCCTGAAACTTGCGTTTTCCTACACACGGCCCCTCCTCCGCCCGCATGGCCCCGTGCTGGACAGGCAAAGGATGAGGGAGGGCGTACTCCACGCGATGCTTCAAGTAATGCAGGGCCATACCCAGAATCTCCGGCGCAGTGCAATTCTGCTGGGATGCGAAGCATTGGTCGCAGTCGCGAAGACCTGGGAAGTCTTGGGCATACACCTTTTCGTGTGCCGCATCTTCTACAAAACAAGCCTCCCAGGGGTTGTTCAATTGCCTGGCAGTAAATGCCGTCACACGTGCTTCGTTGCGAACGGGACGTTCGACCGAAACATCCTCCCGGCCCAAGCGTGCAAACGCTTGGGCATACAGGAGGCCTGCCACGAATTCGAGCCCCAGTTGCGTCGTCCTCAAGGGCTGACCTAGCGTCACACCTGCCTGCAGCTTTTCTCCACCGTTAAACCAAAGATCCACCATGTAGTCGAGCTCCTCGAGCGTCAATCGCCGACACGCATCTTGCTTGACTGAGGTCAGGACATGATGCCCACCTACGCACAAAAACACGAGCACCACCATTTGCTCCTCCTTCCTTCCCCACAGACCGTGCTTTTTTCGAAATTCCAGCGCCTCTTGCTCGGTAGCCACACGGGCAGGCCAAAAAGTCTTGAATTTGGCCTTTTCCAATGGGGCGGGGCCCATCACGACACAGTCCGACGCCCTGTCAGGAACTGTTAATGGCGACGATACGCGTCATACACACCATTGCGATGGAAAATGAGAAAGTCGCGACACACGAACCTGGGGTCATGCAACTTTGAGAAGATCGCCCTGGTCGCTTCTCTTTGGCATCGAAGTAGGCGATCATGCGCTTGGTCACAAAAGTCAGGTAGTCCTCTTTGGATTTGAAGTACTCGCGTCCTTCCTCGATGGGCAAAGCCAAGACGCGCTTGCGCTCGCCTTCCGGTGTATAAAAAATGCCTGAACGGTATACCATGATCATAGATGAGCGATATAGTGCATGTTCGACGCGACCTCCCCCACACACACGTACAATTGCTTAGAGGATCTTTGCCCTTCTCGCGGTCTTTCCATCCCGCTTTCCGCATCGGACCGAATGTACTTCGGAGCCATGCCAAATCTGCCTTCCCTCCCGGCATGAGTGCATCGAGTCGAGCTTCCCATGGAATAAATTGTGGAGACGTATTCATGATCCTTATCAGCCCGGCAGTTGCTGATTTTCACGGACGGGTTTGCAGCAAACGGAAGGTCATTTTGCGGATAGATTCTTACTCCGTTCTTTCACGCGACGCATTTCCATTTTCCCCTGATATATTGGGAAAGTTTAAAGAGTAAATGTGTAATAGTACGATAACTCAAGTCCATGTATGTATGTGAAAAGACGTAATGAGATGGGGAGGTGTGGTGCGGGAGCTTATTCACTTTACACGTCTACGGTGATACTTGGCCAGAGGTTCGCATATTTCCTGCCAATTTAATGTATCAGATCATATTTACTGTCAGGATTGCATGAAGGGTTGAAAAAAATGAAAATTGGGCCTGTTAAAAGCTCAACAATTGTGTGAGACGGTGGAAGAAACTGCGTATTTATGCGGTTTGCGCGTGGCTGTCTATGAAAGGCGATAATTGCCATCCAAACAAAAACTATAAAAGACACCAGAGCAATGTCACCTGTCGTAATTTTTCAATCTCGACCCTACACGGACGGCCAAACCCGCGTGTACGTGGCGCAGGGTCTTAAAAAGCAGACGGGAAGGGATGCGAGAATCAGGACCATCCTCCATCGCCTCGGATTTCCGAGTTTGCGCCAAAGTCAAATTTAAGCCCCAAGGTTGCCTAAATTACGATTCTTGCCTTTCGTAGCCAACGACAAGCGGAGCCCTCCCATGTCCAATGCTTGGAAAAATCGAGACACAGCATTTTCTTGGAGTCATACAGCATTTCTGGTTTCTGTCCGGGCCATGACTTGCTTGTATCTGTTTTAATATTGCGTTGCGTGCGATGACTTCGCATGATACGAAGACCCCATACAGGCCCATATACCTCCTAAACTTGGCTGTGCCAACCCCATTTCCTGCTTCACCTTTCCCTTATCCTTACAACATATCCGGCGATATTTATAGACGTTATCATCTTTACATCATTTTCATAACCATATAGCCCGGTCTTGGCTTTAATCTTCACGGCGTTCCATCACCGGGTCCGAAGCACCCATCTAGGCATGGATGGTCTAACACACCGTGTTGGGGTTAAGCAGCCAGCTTCGGCCCCTGACTACACGTCGTCCTTTTCTGTGCCTTCCTTCTCGGTCATCCCATCCTTTGCCAAAAACTGGCTCTGGGGAAAGCGCCGGCGTCTGCTCTCATGGAATCGGTCTAAGGCCTTTCAAGCAGGCATCTTACTAGCCTTTTTGGGTACTCTGAGCTGGTGTATACTTTCGCCTGCTACCCCGCACGAAGAATCGCGCTTGGGTCCACCTATTACTGCGAGTTACGTCGAATCGCTCCGTCAGGCCATGGGATGGGTACCTGCCAATCACTGGAGCCGTTTGCCGCATAAAAGATTGCTTGTCACCCAGTTTGCCTCGGCATCCCACGCGGCCCAATTTCGTAGCACGTGGGAGAACCACGAAAGCAAATTTATGAAAGTGCAACAGGATGCCTCCCTCTTACTTGCCTGCCCGGCCGCCGACAAAAGCAGACTCCTGCAAGAAGTGATCGAAAGGCAAAAGTGGCAGTATGTCGGGAGCTGGGAGCACGACCATCCTTTTGCACACGGGCCATTGCTCCAGTACCGCACCCCCAAGGAAGGCATCGACGTGTTCTTTCAGCCGATGAACCTGCATTTTCCCAAGTACTACAACGAGAGCCACCCGAAGCCCATTCCTACATGCGCGGGCGGGCGACCTTTCAGCTGGCAGTATGCCCTCTATAGCGGCGCGGTTTTTGCGTACCAGCTGATTCATCTCCCCTTCTTGGCAAGATACGACTATTTCATGAAGATCGACGGAGACTTGAGCTTTGGCCGCACTTTTCCGTTCGATCTTGGCGCCGACATGGCTGCGCGCAAGTGCATCGTGGCCCATTCAGCCATCCATGGCTCCGTCGACTGTGAAGACCAGAATTTGGCCGCGCTCTTGGCCGCAGACAAAGCATTGGGATGGCCGGAGCCCAAAAGTCTGGCTTATTCATGGTGCAACAAGAATGGAGAAGGGAGAAAGGGAGACCTGATGTTCTTCGGAAATTTCCAAGCTTACAAAACGCAAGGTTTCTTGCTTTCTCCCCAGATTTTGAGCATTAGTCGATACATGTACGAGGAGTGGAAAGACGGCTACTACAAGCACCGGTGGGGGGACCAGGGCCCCTTCGTGATGTATGCCTGCCAGATGCTTGACGTGCCAGACCTGTCGGACGACGCGAGAATATGTAGTTATGCCAACTTTCGCGAAGATGGCTTGCTAAATCATTAAGATCAGTGTCAATTGAAAATAGGGGACGAACAAAAGAAACGTGGTCTTTGTCGCAGCGTAGATTAAACAATGAATTTTGGACATATACACTCCAATGAAATGTGAGCAATGGACCTTCTCACGCATACAATGACCTCAACATATTATTCAATCCACTTCGACTCAAAGAATCTTTCCTAATACACGCCAAACGTGACATTTTGCCGCTTTACAGTCCAGTTTACCAAAGCCCTGGCGACGCCATGATCGTCACCATCACAACCTTGCCATCCTTGCTATTCCAGATCTATGCCGTCGCATCGTAGCAAGCCTTGAGGTCTAGCACCGGCAAGATAATAACACTTGTTGACCTCCTAGGTTCAGAGGAGGTAGTTGAAGTCTCACATGCATCCTCTCCCCGCGAGCCTAGAAATGAATGGATTTCAACCACCTCTGACTCACTTTCACACGCAAATTGACATCGGACATCAAATAAGTTGTAATTGAGCCCATTGACTCGATAGGCAGACTTCTTTCCAACTATCGGCTCTTTTTTCCATTGTGCCTTCCTCCAGTCCCTGATGCTTTGCGGATGACGTGCCTTGAAAACCGGCATAGCCCAAAGGAAAAAAAAGAGCTACTTAGCACTGGCACGCGACCATAAGGGTGAATGAATGACACGTGTAGAAGATTTCTCTCATCTGTATATGTTTTCCAATCCCAAACTTTTATGGCCCTACAAGGATGGAAGTTTTTCATCATTTCTCCGGCCGTGACAGTCATCGCCGAGAAAGAGGCATCCGTTGTACACTCCACGTGCTAATTCTAGAAAACCATCCACAAATTCCAGGTCTATAACTCAAAGAAGCATCAGTGGGCCCTCTGAAGCATGGCTTCTTCCTCTGCCGATGCAGCCGCTGTCGTGGCAAAGAATGACGGGATGGAAGAGGATGACTTCCCTGAAGCCTCCCTGCGCAACATTATCGAGTCGGACCTAAAATGGATCTTTGTGGGTGGGAAAGGTGGGGTGGGCAAGACCACAACTTCTTGTTGTCTGGCCATCCAGGTGAGAATGGTTAGGGGCTGGATCTGAGAAAGCGGTCACGGGGGGCTAAGCCTCGCGGTGACGCAAAGGCCAGACAGATTTCTCCGAGATCCTCGTAACGGAGTCGAACATTACCGTTCGGGGTAGCACCAGTGGGGCAGAAGGCAAGAATAAGTGTGAACTTGTGGGGACCGTGCATTCTTCCGATCTCTCAACTCTTTTTGTTGCGCCATCGTGCACACACATTCTACCTCCTACCAGCTAGCCAAAGTCCGGGAAAGCGTCCTCATCATCTCCACCGACCCCGCACACAATCTGTCCGACGCATTTGGTCAAAAATTTGGAAAAGAGCCTGGGAAAGTGGACGGGTTTGAGAATCTGTTTGTGATGGAGATAGATCCTTCCTTTGACTGGGAGGAGATGAACGCGATGGTGGCGCGGTCAGGGTCCATCCCGGGGGCAGAGGGTGAGTGTTCCCCCGCATCTTCTTTTCAGTCCGTCTCCCTATGATTTTGCCCGTGACGCTTTGGTTGTACCTTTAATGTGCCTTTAGCGGCTGTTGCATGCGCCTCGCCACCCACCTATCAGTCCAAGTCACTCCCTCTGTGTCTGCCTCCCTCCCTCCCTCCCTACCTACCTACCTACCTCCCTCCCTTTCTTTTTTTAAACCCTACAGGCGAAGGCGGAGGCTTGCAAAGTATGCTTCAAGAGCTTACTTCCTCCATCCCAGGTATCGACGAGATCATTTCGTTCGCGGAGCTCATGAAGCAGGTCGAGCAGATGGATTACTCCACGGTCGTCTTCGATACCGCCCCCACGGGCCACACCCTCCGCCTCCTCTCTTTCCCCTCCACCCTGGAGGGTGCCTTTGGGAAAATCATGGCCTTAAAAAACAAATTTTCGGGCCTCATGTCTCAATTTGGAGGCATGATGGGCCAGCCCCCCGGGGCGGAAGACGCCTTGCTCGGCAAACTTGACCAGACCCGAGATACTATCGAGAAGGTGGGAAGGGCGGGGAGCACGTCTGTCCTGGCATAGAAGCTGTCAAGCTCGCAGACGACTAAAATTTCCTCAAAATATCCTGATGGACAGTCTCGCATGACCGTGCTTTGGTGGGAGACCGTTTCTTGGCCCCCCTGGCTGGACTGACCGCATTTGACTACTCCTTTGAAGACCTCTGAGACAGACTCATGACCTGGTTGCACGTGTTCTCCTGTTTCATACTAGGTCAACAAGCAATTTCGAGACCCGCAGGCGACAACTTTTGTTTGCGTTTGTATTGCCGAGTTCCTCTCCATCTACGAGACGGAAAGGCTTGTGCAGGAGCTTGCCAAATTTGAGATCGACACGCACAACATCGTCGTAAACCAGGTGCGAGGCCGTTTTTCCATCTCATCGTAGTCTCATTCCGGGTGCTCGAAAAGATTAGGCTGAGCATCAGGGGGCGTGACGTGTCAAAAGAAGTCTGCCGTGTAGGCTCATCTTGTTTCCCCTCCTTTTCTTCCTCTCTTTCCTCTTCTTGTCTCACGTGCTTTAGGTCCTTTTTCCTGACAAGGACGCCACGGAGATGTCGGCCTGGCATGAGAAGACCAAAGCCACGCTTCCGGGAGAAGCAAATGAGATCATCAGTAAATTCTTGGCGCGAAAACGGATGCAAGATAAATACATCAATCAAGTATTCGACTTGTACGAGGACTTTCACGTTGTGCTGATGCCGTTGCTCGACCACGAAGTCAGAGGTGTGAAGAGCCTTCGGCGATTCAGCGAAGCGCTGCTCACCCCTCCCGAGAATGAGTAGGATGAGAGCAGAGATTACAGCCGCTTCAAGAAGGAACCAAAGCGGTACCCAGAGGGATTGGAAGGGAAGTGAATATACCACTCTGGCACAGTACGCATATTGTGAATGACATACTCGTCGTTTACAGAGCTAAAAGGTCATTCATTTCAGGTCTTCTAGATGCTTGTAATTTTTCCTTTGTCAAGCTTCTCCAATCGGGATCTCCTTTTTATCCCTCCCCGGCTACAGGGGCACCCAACACATTCACCACCGTAAAATCTCTCTCCGCCCGAGTCAGTCCATATGCTCATAAAAACATCATCGGCCACAACTGCCTCCTTATCGATGGTCCGTCGACTGAGCACGGCGACCGCTAATCCTCCCCCTTTACACATTTCAGTCCCTCCACGCCTGCTCCAAGCCGTCTTCCTCCAATTTTAACGCGTCAATTTCTACGCCAGCGCTATCTTCTTTCCAGAGCACGCCCCGCAGACACCATTACTTAACTCTTTTTCGTCCCCTTCTCACGAATGCTGCCGACAGGGTTTGGACCCCCCAAAATGGTCACTGGCCTTGCGAAACGTGTGACAGCCGCAGACCGCACAGTAACTCCTTCGACAGGCGCCGCAGCGTCGGTGGTTATTGGAATCCGTTTTCAAATTCATGGCATGGCACGCCCCGCAACGCACCAGCTTCACTCCATCTTCATTGGCGTCCTCTCCCCTCCAGCGGCCTCTCCGCCGTCGGCGTCCTTCCCCTGGGCCTTCGCCCTCCCAACCTCGACCCCATTGCAGCATCCGAACCATCTCTCCATGAAGATCCCCCCCCGCTCTTCTTCTATCGCCACCTCCTCCCCCATTTCCCATTCCTCCTCCCTCCATCATAAGCATTTGCCGTTGCCAGGCTAGCAACGCTTCCCTTTCCCATAAATTACATCCCCCGGTTGCGTTTTCGCTGAAATGGGCATACCCCTCAGTCGAGATATCTTTCCTGCATTTCCAGCACCACAGCACTCCACACTGGCACCTTCGAAAAGATGGAAAAAGGGACGGCAAGAAGGTAAGGTGAGGGGTAAGTGTCTAGACCGCCGAAGGTTGATTCATGTACAACTCGTGGCTGACAGTAAAAAAAGATCTCCAAAGGGAAGTCGGGCGAAGAGCCCGTGAGAAGGAGAGAAAAGAAAGGGGGGAAAGGAGGGGGGGGGAGAGGGAGGAGAGGTCAGAAGAGGCACCTCATTTTGTTGCAGCCCTCTGTTTTCTGAACAGACATGCCGCAGGCAGGACAGGACTTGGCGTCTTTCTCCACGACCTTCCTCGACAAGGACTCCTCCGCCGCCCGTCGGAGTTTTTCTAAGCGGACGTTTTGGGACGGGGCCAAGGCCCGGCCACCCTGTGTGGACGCCATCAAACGGGCAATTTCTGACTCTACTTGCTTCAGCCTTGCCTCGGAGGAATAGCAGGGAGTCCCGGCGTGGTAGGCATCCTGGCACTGAGGACAAAAGACAAAATTGCAGGTGGGGCACTCTCCCAAATCTGCCCCACCAGTTTTCGACCTTCCCTTCCCATCCACTTTCCCTTCGTCTGACCCTTCTTCCCTCCCTCTTCCCCCTTCAGTGAGGCACGGTGTCTGGCATCGCGGGCAGGGAGCCACGTCCTCCATCCGGTCCAACGCCTGCTGCAAAGACAGCCGCTCCCAGCGCGCGAACTCCTCCGAGGTCAAAAGTTCGTGACGTAAAACGTCCGGTGTGATTTCCAAGGCGCAGTCTGGGCGGGGGCAGACCAACCATTGTAAGTGATGGCCCCCTTCGGTCACGTAGGTACTCGCCATACTCCGCAGGCACGATCGGCACCACCAATGACCGCATTGCAATGTCACGAAGGAGAGACCTGGCTGTTCATCGAAGCAGATGAAGCATGTGTGGGTGCCTTGGAGAAATACGGCGCTGGTCTTCGCGTAGGCATGGGCCACCAGATGGCGGAAACGCGACTGCCAGGTAGGAGCGACCTCGGCGTGAGTAGTTTTTGGAAGGGACCAATCCGCCTCATCGACATTATGCCCGGTGAACAAAGCCTGTGGCGGGGAACCTTGCAATATAAGCGTCCGTCGACTCAGGCCGTTGAGTGCTTCTCCCTCGCCGGGTCGGGGGGCTTCTGATGCGCCTGTCCCAGTGTCGTTCGCATCTTTTTCTTTTACTTCTCGGCCCAAGATGGGCTCCACCAGCAATATCTCCATCAAATCGTGACGCAACCATTCCATCCACGAGTATATCACGGGACCTCCATGATATATCTCCTCCCACATTCGCGTCAGCTCTGCTTTGATTCGTCTGGAACTCGGCTCGTCAACCCACAGGCCTTCAATCGTCAATTCAGGGGGGCAAGTAACAGGATATGTGGATGGTAGAGCCAAATACAGTGTAAGTGGCGATAAATATTTGATGCCGCGCAACTCCAATTGTGGAGAAGGATCTATGGCAGATGTATTTTTGGAACAAGCAACCTCAGCATTAACCTCCCCGTCATTTTCAGAAGAATCGTCGTGCTCCCTGTACGACTCGGAGGTTCTTGTCCCGCCCGTCACAATGATATCGATAGCTTCTTGAGCCGGTAGCTCGATGTCTACCTCGCATCGAAGGCGGAAGGGACTGCCTGTTGAACCGTCGCCTCGGACGTCGAAAGAGACCTCATCAAGCTCAACCCCTGCCTGGCCTGCTCCAAGAATTGCCTGAAGCGCTTCCACCTCCAAAACCTGCTGTTCTTGGCATTCTTCCTCCTCCGACATCCTGTGAATGAAGAATGCAGACAATCGTCATGAATTGTGTGGAATGGGAAAGTTCCACGCCAGCAAGACAAAGAACGGATTCAGGTCTCTCGGCCGTTTGCAGTCGAGCCGTTCCGGTCCATCTATCCGTTATGCCCCGCCAGTGCTTTCTTTACGGGTCCCAGAATTCTTTGCCAAAATCTTCATTTCCACCACCTTTCAGGAGAAAATATTAGATTCGAAAACAAAAATTGGCATTTATTTTTTATTTTTAATAAATTACACAATTATCTCTTTCTTTCATTTTTTGATCCTTGTTTTCTTGCCATTTTACGTAGAACAATTTCCAGGTTTTGAGCTGTAGACAAGGTCGACGAAAGCTTTTTAATAAAAAGACAAGGCCCCCGGAGTGGAGCATGACGCCATTTATCCTCGTGCTTTTGCTAGTTGCGAACATTGCCTCTGCGCAACATGTTAAAGAGGGAACGATTTTCCCGACTTCAGGTCCTTCAGTGAATTTGGATGTCGTTGAGGCTGAAGTCGAGGCAGTAACTCCCGACGTGACACTTGTGTCTAACATGTTAGGAACAGAAACAGACGAAGAGCTACAACATGATCAACATCTGCTGGATTTTTTGCTTCGGTGGGAGTGGCGGCGGTTGTTGAACGACAGCAACAATGCTACAACTAGCCCCCAAGGAATGCCGCTTACCCACATCGGGACGAATACTACTCCTTTCATCGTGTGCGCCGAGGGAGGACGCGCTGCAGTCCAAAGTGTGGTGGAAAATTCTATCTTTTCGGCCCCTTTTGCTCATTCGCTCGTTTCATCTTCTTCGCCCGCCTCCCTCGTCGGACCTCCCAAAGAAAGGAGTTTTGGATTAGCTACTGCTGTATCCATCCCTCTTTTCGCGAAATGCAACCTGACGTGCTTCGTAGTGCAAAGTCAGCCTTTGGAAATTTTGAAGACAGTGGAGATCGATCAAATAAAGTATCTTGCACCCTTACCAGCCACCCTCAAACTTGCGCGCGGACTTTTCAAAGACGTATATCAAGGTCAGCTCTTTACCACGACAGCATCATGTGCTACAGGCATCCGGGTGGTTCTCTCTCCAGGAATCGATATGGATGAGGCTAAAGTCATCGATTTCGTGGCTTCTGCGCGGGAGGACTTACGTTCCGGTGCATACCGCGACAAACTTGTAAGCACGTTCCCTTTCGCGAATTATACCTTGGTCCGCGAGGCTAATGAGATCAGCCGTCAAACCGCCATGCTCCGTGCAGCGGAGGCTCAAAACTCAAAGTCTATAATGTCTTTCGAAAGAAAGTCGAACACAAGGCTTCGACACGGCGGGGGAAGAGATGCACCAGCGTCCCGCCCTTCAACAAATACATATGCAGCGCGAGCGCTGCGCTGGTGGTCAAAAATCAAACCCGTCGTGAACGGTTCTCTAGCCTGCGACTGGAGCAGCTTGGATATATCTGTAGAACTCCCTTATCTTAGCGTGCATGGCTACTGTTCAGTCCTGCCCGACCCGGTCGAACGCCTGGTAGACGCCACCGCATGCTTGACCTCGATTGTCGCCTACTTTGCCACGCACCCGGAGGTGATTTTTTTGGAAACATTTCCTATCGTAAAACCATCCGATGCAATCGCGGCCGCGACTGTCCAATCTGGGGAGCAGACTTCCACGCCCTTGTGGGATGCAGGGCTGGACGGCTCAGGGCAAATAATCCAAGTAGCAGATACTGGAGTTGACATGACATCTTGTTTCTTTAGCGATCCGACCGGCAATGTTGCACCCACCCGCTGGGATGTGGGAATGTACGACTTGTCGCGACGGAAGGTCGTGCAATTGGTGGTTGGAGAGGACGCTTTTGACACGCCGGCCGGGCATGGGACGCACTGCGCGGGCACGGCCCTTGGCAATTCTGCCACCCCCTCCCGTTTCAATTTGAATTTTCGCGGTGTTGCTTACATGGCCAAGCTCGCATTCTACGACGGGGGGACCACAAATGGAGGGTTGAGATTCCCCGCAAGCATGCAAATGAAAATGTTCGCACCAGGCTATCATGCGGGGGCGCGTGTATTTAGCAACTCTTGGGGCAGCAATCAGCCAAAATACACGTATATGGACACGGAATTTGACGGCTTTATGTTCTCACAACCCGACGCTCTAATTGTTGTCTCTGCAGGTAACCTCGGTGCCAGAGGGTCGGGAACGGTTTTCTCCCCCTCACTGTCCAAAAATGCGCTGTGTGTGGGCGCATCTCAGTCGCTTCGTCGTTCTTCCTACCGGGTTGAAAATATCCCTCACTTCAGCGGTCAAGGCCCCACCTCCGACGGTCGAATCAAACCCGATCTTGTGGCACCGGGTGCTTTCCTAACGTCGGCTAACTCATCGAGTGGGGATCCACGATATGCTTGCTCTGTTACTAGCAAAAGCGGTACCTCAATGGCTACGGCAGTGGTGGCTGGATCAGTCGCCTTACTCCGCCAATTTTTCCTGGAAGGACGCTATCCCTCTGGAGCACCAAATCCACCTGATGCATTTGTACCTACGGGTGCATTACTCAAGGCCCTTCTCATCAACTCTGCCGTTCCAATGGAACGCTACATCCAACCAAACGGACAGTCTATCGCCCTAGGACTACCCCCCGACAATTATCAGGGCTTTGGACGCCTCCAACTTGACACATTCCTACCTTTGAAGCCTCAAGATCCTGTCGTTTTGTTCGTCCGCGACGCGGTGCCTTTGGCAGAAGAAGAAACCCACACTTATAAGTTCACCGTCCCGGATACCCGCACATCCACACTCAAGCCGTTCCATGTCACTCTGACATGGACCGACCCCACAGTCCCAGCTTCTGCTGGTGCCATCGTCCTGCACGACCTGGATCTTCGGCTCTCTCGATGGCTAGGTAGCACGGTAGAGACCTATTTCCCAAACGGATTAACAAACATTCCGGACAGAATCAATTCCGTGGAAAAGGTTGTCTTGTATGCTCCCATACCAGGCGACGTGTACACAGTGACAGTGACTGGAACCTCGATCTCAACGACTCAATACCAGAACTATTCCTTGGCTGTAGCAGGTGCAAACGTGGTAATGGGGGCTTGGTATTGTCAGGATCCTTCTCCGAATCGTACCGATTCCGAGTACAGGACTGAATACTGCAGCATACCATGCGCGGATACACCTTTTCAAACCTCACCCATTTGTTGCTCAAGCAGTGCAGGTGCGACATGTACTCGTGGAGGAAATCATTCGAAGGACGGCTCCTTTTGCTTGGATGCTAGTCCGCCGCCCCCGGCTTGCGTGCCTGCGACTACAGCCCGTCCGAGCCAAGTGCCAACATGTGCCCCTACGCGCGCTCCAACACCAAAAACGACGATTCCACCCTCACAACATCCTACGCCGATTCGGCCAATCCCGACGACGGCCACGAATAGTGACGAGCTTCCGAGTGGTCAGTCGGCCTCTATGACAGGAGCGACGCCTCCGACGGAGAATGACAGCAATTACGAAGGCAATACGATTCCCTTATCACCTACGCGTGCACCACTAGCACCAGAGACTGACAATGTTGCCTCAGACCTTTCTTTAACTCCAACTCAAGGTCCATCTGAGGCTCCCTCTCACGTATCTTCAGCGAGTCCAGCATTTCCAACAGACCCTTCAGGAACTCCCTGTCCGCCTGTCGCACATTCTTCAACACCTTGCACTTCAGAAGGGCAAAATTCAGCGGTGGATCAATGGGACGTGACAGATTCAAACGGTGAGACGTCAAGTGGGACGCGGCGACAGAGGTCTGCAAACATTGATATCACCTGGGGAACGCTATGCATCATTGTAAGCTGCCTTTTCCTCGTCTTGTAATGAAGACATACAAAAGTCCAGAATAGATTATAGGATACAGTGTCTTTAATCAATTAAGAAGTCATTTTTAAAAAAGGACAGTTTATTAAAAGAAATAACCAATGTACTGCGAAAGGATGACCTTTCGACAGGATCGGTTGGCCCATGTCACTTCAAACAGCGAATCGTGCAACCCGACTCTTCCTTTTTCCGCCTTTCCACCTACCGACCATCGTATTTGTTTTAAAATTTTGTTTTTTCAGGTGTACGTCTTGGTATGTCATAAATACAGTATATAGAGACTGATACATGTTCCAGCTCTCGACACAGCCAATCGGGCAGGACTTTCGGAGACCTGCAAGGGAGAAGTCATAGTATCCTCCTCATCCTCTTGTCTCGCTTTTCTAGGGGCCCTTCACACCGAGTCACAGCTTCTTGCGCTCTATGGACTGCTCTAGATCGCTACAAGAACGGATATCATTTGTCAATCAGGTGAATTTGAGCTCCGAAACACTTTAAGAAACTTAACCAACGTTAAAAGTCTTAAATTTTTAATTCTTCCGCTTCACCTACCTGCCTCCATGCAATGCAGCATCAGCCATGGCCCGATCCAGAAAAAGAAGGCAGAGACGGGTCATATCGCGGATATACGATGGAGGTAGCTGCAAATGAAACTCAAGCATTGCAAGTTGGAGAAGAAAACGTGCAAGTGGCGTATCGACTTGTCCAGCTGTTGGACGCCGATACACGATTATTCCTAGCGGACGACTTGCTCCAAAAGATAGAGGCGTTCACTAGAACCGGTGAGCGTCAGACATCGATAGCCGATCAAATTGCCAAATATATGACGAAGAGAAATTGCATGAGGAGCTCGCCATGTCACTGTGCTTCTCTGGACTTCCACCTACCTGATCTGGGGCATACGCCGACAGCAAGCACGAGATCTGCTCCCCTCCATCCCATGTATAAGTCACACTCTCTTCTATATAATCACAGGCACGGGGCCACAAGCAGAGTGGGCGATGCACGTCATGGCACGTTCAGAGGATTCTCAGCGCTTGGAGGAGCTTCGTCGGCGGGTCCAGGTCTGTCGACAGGCAGCCAGGTATAGAAGCGAAGACCGAGAATGCATTCAAGCATCGTGGCCACTTTATCTTTTTTTAAAGGTTGCATGCTATTTGGGATCTAAGCTTTTCAAATTTTCCTTGCGCGCCTTGCTTTTTCTATCACTTCTCGCAGAGATATGCAGTCGGAGGACTGGGAGCTCGCCCATACGGAGGAAGGCATTCAGACTTTCTTGAGAAGGGACGAGGGGGATAACACCTTGGCTTGGCGGACTCACGGAGAAATTGAGGACTGTCCTGTTGTTTCTCAGGTGGAAAGGATTAGACGAAGGAGTGCGAGGCGATAACACTTTTCACCCCCCTACCTCCCTGTCCACTTTCTCCCTCTCTCTTTTTCTCCATTTCTTTCTCCCTCTTTCTTCGTGCACCGCCACCTCACAAGCTTTACGCCGTAATATCTTGCGTCATCCCTGCCTACAATTCTTTCCCATAATAGCTGGCGGTTTTACGCGAAGCCGACCACTACCACGATTGGATTCCCTTGATGGACAAGAGCAAGGTTGTCAAGCGCTTAGGGAAAATCGAGCAAATGCTCTGGTTTCGTGTGGCTGGCCGCGGGTACGTCCTACCTAGATGCATAAAGCCTTAGTTTAAGTCCTCTGAGCTGGATCATCAAGACCTTGGTAGTATCTTTGCATTCTGTTGCCCGCAACCCATTCATATCGAGATGGTCCGGCAGGACTCTCCTACATTATACAATGTTCCCTGAGCGCCTCCTCGCCCATCCCTCCATCCGTTGCTACTAAGGAGAGCTTAACATTGTAGTGCGCCTTTGATACTTTCTCGTTTTTTGTAATGCTCGTCTGGATGCATTGATGTCACCCCGCCTTCTCTCTTTGCCTTCACTAGACTTCCTTTTGTTCGCGACGCCGTCCTGCACCTCTACGGCTGCGATGCGTCGGAAGAAGACTTGATAATCCTGTCAGGTGCCTCCATACCTGAGGATGAGATCACAGAATCGATGGGCGTACGCCCTCCCAAGAAGAAATGGAATCACGCCCGGGTCGATATCAAGTATTTTAGTATCCAAGTACGACTCCCTGTTTAGCCTCCTTCATTCTCTCCTCATATCCTCAGAATCTTATCCGCTGAATGTCAACCCAAAATACTCTTTTGCCTCTTTCACCGACGATGTACGGCACTGTGCATGCCTTTGATGCTCGTTGCATGCTCATACTCCCTCTTTCCCTCCTTCCCTGCTAGCTCCGAATCCTTTCTCCCACTCATACCAAAATCGATTTGATCTACAAGTTGGACGTCAAAATCAAGTTTGTTCCCCAAAAAGTGATCAATTATTTCTCGAAATTTTTGTGTGGCTGGGTCATATGGTTTTTATTTCAAGAGGTACGCGCCGCGCGCCGGAAAAAGGAGGGCAATGCAGTAGGAAAGGGCTTGTACAGGAAGGCATCTCGATTAAAAC
>Ga0102934_1001033_pt1 | contig 19235 bp, 32 predicted proteins | sample SalPonR2_A_D1_MG_FD_78175 | JGI IMG/M metagenome (GOLD analysis project Ga0102934, IMG submission 78175) | Salt pond soil microbial communities from South San Francisco under conditions of wetland restoration - Salt Pond MetaG R2_A_D1_MG | ecosystem: Environmental > Aquatic > Marine > Intertidal... | reverse complement strand
TTTGAAGAAACAGCAATTCCTGAAGACCTAAAAGAAATATCTGAAGAAAAAAGAGAAGATTTAATAGCAGCAGCAGCTGAATTTGATGAAGAATTAATGGAATTATATATAGGTGGAGAAGAAATAAAAGAAGAACAACTTAAAGCTGCAATTAGAAAAGGTACATTAGATAATAATCTAATACCTGTTTATTGTGGAACAGCATTTAAAAACAAAGCAGTACAACCTGTTTTAAATGCTATAGTTGATTATTTACCTTCTCCTTTAGAAATGCCACCAGTTCATGCATTTGATGAACAAACAGGAGAATTTATAAAAGAAGTTGAACCAACTAAAAATGAAGACTTCTTAGCATTAGCTTTTAAAATTATGGTGGATCCTTTTGTTGGGAAACTAACTTTTATGAGAGTTTATTCTGGTTCTTTAGAAAAAGGAAGTTATGTAATAAATACAACAAAAGGTAAAAAAGAAAGAATTTCAAGATTAATGTTTATGCATTCAGATAAGAGAGAAGAAGTAGACTATGTAAGAGCTGGAGATATTGTTGGTGTTGTTGGTTTAAAAGACACTGCTACTGGTGATACACTTGCTTCAGAAAATTCAGATTTAATTCTTGAAAAATTAGAATTCCCTGAACCAGTTATAAGTGTTTCGATAGAACCTGAAACAAAAAATGACGAACAAAAATTATCTAAAGCTTTAGCAGGACTTACTGATGAAGACCCAAGTCTTACTGCTTACGTAGATCATGATACTGGAGAAACAATTCTTTCAGGAATGGGAGAATTACATCTTGAAATTATAGTTGATAGAATTAAAAGAGAACACAAAGTAGATGTAAAAGTTGGTCAGCCACAAGTTGCTTACAGAGAAACTATAAAACAAGAAGCAGATGTTGAAACTAAATATGTTAGACAATCTGGTGGTAAAGGTCAATATGGACATGTTAAACTTAAATTAGAACCATTAGTTACAGATGAAGATAAAAACTTTGAATTTGTTGATAAAATAGTTGGTGGAGTTATTCCTAAGGAATATATACCAGCTGTTCAAAATGGTATAAAAGAATCAATGCAAAATGGAATTTTAGCAGGTTATCCAATGGTAAATGTGAAAGCTACATTGTATGATGGTTCATACCATGATGTTGACTCTTCTGAAATGGCATTTAAAATAGCTGGATCAATGGCTTATAAAGATGCAGCTAAAAAAGCAAAACCTGTTTTATTGGAACCAGTAATGAAAGTTGACGTAACTACTCCTGAGGATTACATGGGAGACATTATAGCCGACTTAAATTCAAGAAGAGGTAGAATAGACGGTTTTGATAATGTTGGTGGTTCTAACACAAGAATAGTACACGCTTTTGTTCCTTTATCAGAATTGTTTGGATATGCAACTGCTATGAGATCCCTTTCTCAAGGTAGAGCTACTAATTCTATTCAGTTTGCAAAATATGAAGAAGTACCAGCAAATGTTGCTGAAAAAATAATAAATCAAGAATAATTAGGTTGAAGTCTATATAAAAATAATGTATAATTTGAGATGATGTAAAAATTTTCATTAAATACAAGGAGGGAATCCTAGAATGGCAAAAGAAAAATTTGTAAGAGATAAGGTCCATATGAACATTGGTACAATTGGACATATTGACCACGGTAAAACTACATTAACTGCAGCTATAACTAAAAGTTTAGCATTAAAAGGTGGAGCTGATTTTACTCCATTTGATATGATCGATAAAGCCCCAGAGGAAAGATCAAGAGGTATTACAATTAATGTTACTCATGTTGAATACCAAACAGAAAACAGACATTATGCTCATATTGACTGTCCAGGACATGCTGACTATATTAAAAATATGATTACTGGTGCAGCTCAAATGGACGGAGCTATCTTGGTTGTTGCAGCTACTGATGGTGTAATGCCACAAACTAGAGAACATGTTCTTTTAGCAAGACAAGTTAACGTGCCTGCAATAGCAGTATTCATTAATAAAACTGATATGGTTGAAGATGAAGAATTAATTGAATTAGTTGAAATGGAAGTTAGAGAATTATTATCAAGCTATGAATTCCCAGGTGACGATGTTCCAGTTGTACAAGGATCAGCTTTAAAAGCATTAGAAGAAGCAGACGATGTTGACGAATGGAAATCACACATTTATAAATTGATGGATGAAGTTGATGCTTATTTCCCAGAACCAGAAAGAGCAGCAGACCAACCATTCTTAATGCCTATAGAAGATATCTTTACAATAACAGGAAGAGGAACAGTTGTTACTGGAAGAATCGAAAGAGGTACAGTTCATACAGGTGATGAAATAGAACTAGTTGGAGTAGGTAAAGAAATTTCTAAAACAGTATGTACTGGTGTAGAAATGTTTAGAAAAGAATTAGACGAAGGTACAGCTGGAGATAACGTTGGTATTTTGTTAAGAGGTAAAGGAAAAGACGACGTTAAAAGAGGACAAGTTCTAGCTAAACCAGGATCAATTACTCCTCATAGTAGATTTAAAGCAGAAGTTTATGTATTAAAGAAAGAAGAAGGTGGAAGACATACTCCTTTCACAAAAGGTTATAGACCACAATTCTACATTAGAACAGCTGATGTTACAGGAACTCTAGCTGAATTCGACGGTGGAGCAGAAATGGTTATGCCTGGTGACAACATTACAATGACAATTGAATTAATTTACCCAGTAGCTCTCGAAAATAATATGAGATTTGCTATCAGGGAAGGCGGAAGAACTGTTGGCGCTGGTGTTGTTACAGAAATAATAGAGTAATAAAACAGAATTGAAATAATTTAAAGTTAAAATATTTAAGGATTCCGGGGAGCGGATAGCTCCCCTTATTATTGCAAAAAAAGGAGGCGTAGAATACCATATGGGGAAAAAATTCATAAAAATAAGATTAAAAGCCTATGATCATAGATTATTAGATGATTCTTCCAAAAAAATAATCGATGCAGTAAAAGACTCGGATGTAAAACTATCTGGACCAATACCATTGCCAGTAGAAAAAAGTGTGTATTCAGTTATTAGATCACCACATAAATATTCTTACTCAATGGAACAATTTGAAAAAAGAGTACATAAAAGAGTTATTTACATATACGATGCTTCGTCTGAAACAGTAACTAAACTTTTAAAAGTTAAATTACCAGCAGGTGTTGCGGTAGACATAAAAGCATAAAAAATTTAATAGATCGGGCTCTGGAGGTGTAATTAATGAAAGGTATTTTAGGAAAGAAAGTTGGAATGACAAGAGTTTACAAAGATGGAAAGGCTATCCCGGTCACAGTTATCAAAGCTGGACCTTGTTTTGTTGTCCAAAAGAAAAATGTTGACAACGACGGATACAATTCTATTCAAATTGGTTATGATGAAATTCCTGAAAGAAAAGCAAAAAAACCTCTTACAGGACATTTTAAGAAAGCAGAATTAAAACCTATGAGACATTTACTTGAGATCAAAGTTGAAAACATTGATGATTATGAAATTGGACAAGAAATTAAGGTAGATCTTTTTGAAGAAGGTGACAAAATAGATGTTATTGGTACTTCAAAAGGAAAGGGAACAGCTGGACATATTAAAAGATGGAATTTTAGCGGTGGAGAAAAAACACATGGTTCAAAATTCCATAGAGCATTAGGTTCAACAGGTAATGCATCATATCCTGCAAAAGTATTTAAAGGTAAGAAAATGGCAGGGCAATTAGGAAATCAAAAGACAACAGTACAAAATTCAGAAGTAGTATACTTAGACACAGAAAATGACATAATAGCGATTAAAGGTGGAGTTCCAGGAGCGAAGGGCGGATTAGTGTTTGTTAGAAACGCTATTAAAGTTAAAAAATAATAAACGCCCGAAAACGTGATAAGGAGGTAAGATGTATGGCTAAAGTTGATGTACTGAACATTCAAGGTCAGAATGTTGAAACTTTAGAATTGAATGATAATATCTTTTCATTAGAACCTCATAAAGATCTAATGTATAGATATTTAGACATGCAATTAACAAACAATAGAGCAGGAAATGCCTCAACAAAGACAAGAAATGAAGTTAGAGGTGGAGGAAGAAAACCATGGGCCCAAAAACACACTGGTAGAGCTAGAGCAGGATCAATAAGATCTCCTCTGTTCAGAAAAGGTGGGGTAACATTTGGTCCAAAACCTAGAAATTTTAGTAAAAAGATGAATAAAAAAATGAAAAGATTAGCATTAAAATCAGCTTTGAGTTTAAAATTGAGTGAAGGAAACATTATCTTTTTAGATGATATTTCTTTTGATGCTCCGAAAACAAAAAACATGAAAGATGTATTATCTTCATTAGAAGTTTCAGGTAAAAAAGTATTAATAGTATTACCTTATAAAGAAGATAAATATGAAAATGTAAAATTATCAGCAAAGAATATTTCTAAAACAAAAGTTATTGTTGCAGATAACCCAAATCAAGGGAAAGTAAATGTTGATGGATTAAATATTTTCGATTTAATAAACAATGATAAAGTAATTCTTACCAAGAATATGGTAAAGAAAATTGAGGAGGTGCTCATATAATGGAAAAAACAAGAGCATATGATGTAATTATAAAACCTATCCTCACTGAAAAAAGTTATATGATGATGCAAGAAAATAAATACACTTTTAAAGTAGCAAAAGATGCAAACAAAATAGAAATTAGAGAAGCAGCGGAATTGTTATTCAATGTAAAAGTTATTGATGTGAAAACTATGAACTATAAACCTAAACCTAAGAGATTAGGAAGAAGTGAAGGTTTTAGAAGTAGTTGGAAAAAAGCAATAATAAAACTTGCGGATGGCTATGTAATCAAAGAATTACAAGGCAACATGTAATGAGAGGTGATAAATAATGGCTCTTAAGAAGTTTAAACCATCAACCCCATCAAGAAGATTTATGGTGATGGCAGATCAATCTGACTTAAGTAAAAATGGACCAGAGAAATCTCTATTAGCTCCTCTAAAAAGAACTTCCGGAAGAAATAATTACGGTAGAGTAACTATGAGACATAGAGGTGGAGGTCATAAAAGAAGATATAGAATCATTGACTTCAAAAGAAATAAATTTGATGTACCTGCAAAAGTAATTTCAATTGAATATGATCCAAACAGAAGCGCTAGAATTGCATTATTATATTACAATGATGGAGATAAAAGATATATTTTAGCTCCAAAAGGTTTAAAGGTAGGGGCAGTAATAATGAATGGTCCTAATGCAGAAATTAAACCTGGTAATGCAATGCCTCTAGAAAATGTACCTTTAGGTTCTATAGTTCACAACATAGAATTTGAACCTGGAAGAGGCGGAAAAATAGCTAAATCAGCTGGAACATATGCTCAGTTAATGGCTAAAGAAGGAAGATATGCATTATTAAGAATGCCATCAGGAGAATTAAGAAGAGTAAGAACAACTTGTATGTCTACTTTAGGTATGGTTGGAAATGGAGATCATATAAATGAAGTAGACGGTAAAGCAGGTAGAAAAAGATGGCAAGGTTGGAAATCCAAAGTTAGAGGTATGGTACAAAACCCAGTTGATCATCCAATGGGTGGAGGTGAAGGTGCTTCTAAAGGACATCTTCCAGTATCACCATGGGGTACTCCAGCAAAAGGATTTAAAACTAGAAGAGGTAAAAAACAAAGTGATAAATTCATAGTAAGAAGAAGAAGAAAAGGCAGATAAGGGGGTGTTATGAGTGAGTAGATCATTGAAAAAGGGACCATATATACATAAAAGTCTCATAAAGAAAATAAGTTCAATGAACGAAAAAGGTGAAAAAAAAGTAATAAAAACATGGTCAAGAGCATCAATGATAATCCCTGAAATGGTTGGACATACAATAGCTGTTCATAACGGGATGAAACATATTCCTGTATATATATCAGAACAGATGATAGGACATAGATTAGGTGAATTTGCTCCAACTAGAAGATTTGGAGGTCACGTAGATAAAAAAGCAGCTAAGGGAAAGATGAAGTGAGGAGGTAATTCAAATGGCTTCTAATGTTTCAAGAGTAAAAGACGGAAAAAAATTAAAAAGATCCGTTTATCATAAATTGAGAAAAGAAGAAGAAGCAGCAAAACCAAAAGTAGAAGCGAAAGCTGTAGCTAAATACATCAGAATGTCACCAAGCAAGGGTAGATCTACTGCCAACGCTATTAGGGGCAAAGACGTATCAGAAGCTCTTCAAATTTTAATGTTTAGCCCTAAAAAAGCGGCTAGAGTTATCTATAAAGTATTGATGAGTGCTATAGCAAATGCAGAAAATAATTTTGGGTTAAAAGCTGAAAATCTTATAGTTTCAGAAATAATGATCAATGAAGGCCCTAGAATGAAAAGATTATGGGCTAGAGGAAGAGGTAGAGCTGATATTTGGCAAAAAAGAATGTCTCATATACAAATTAAAGTAAAGGACAAAAACGCTGAAGAATAATAAGCGAGGTGAAATTTGTGGGTTCAAAAGTACATCCATATGGATTCAGAGTAGGTGTTTCCAAAGAATGGAAGTCGGTATGGTTCAGTGATAAGAACTATGACGAATACCTAAGTGAAGACAGACAAATTAGAGATCATATATATAAAAAATATGAAAGAGCAGGAATCGCTGAAGTAATTATTCAAAGACCTGGTGATTCTTTAGTAAAAATAGATATACATGCTTCAAGAGTAGGAATGGTAATAGGTAAAAAAGGTTCTGAAATTAAAGCATTAAGAGAAGAATTGAAGAAAATGATCAACAATAGAGCTATAAAAGTTTACGTTGAAGAAGTTAAAGTTCCTTACGCATCATCTCAATTAGTTTCAGAAGATGTAGCTGGACAATTGTTAAGAAGAGTTTCTCATAAAGTTGCAATGAAAAGAGCTATTTCAAATGCTATGAGAAGAGGTGTAAAAGGAATTAAAATAATGGTTTCTGGAAGATTAGGTGGAGCAGATATTGCTAGAACTGAATGGTACATGGAAGGAAGACTTCCTCTACAAACATTAAGATCCAATATAGATTACACTTCAAAAGATGCTCAAACAAAATATGGAACCATTGGAATAAAAGTGTGGATCTATAAAGGTGACACACACTTATGAACCAAAGGAGGTAAATAAGCAATGTTAATGCCAAAAAGGGTTAAATATAGAAGAGTTCACAGAGGTAATAACACTGGTATGACAAAAGGTGGAAGCTTAGTTCATTTTGGTGATTTTGGTTTAAAAGCATTAGAAGGCCAATGGATTACAGCTCAACAAATAGAAGCTTGTAGATTAGCTATGGTTAGAACTTTAAAAAGAAATGGTAAAATATGGATAAAAATATTCCCTGATAAATCAATAACTTCAAAAGGAATAGGTACTAGACAAGGTAAGGGTAAGGGAGATGTAGAAGGCTGGGTAGCTGTAGTTAAACCCGGTAAAGTACTTTTTGAAGTTGGGGGTGTAGACTCAGCGATTGCAAAAAGAGCACTTCATTATGCTGCAACAAAACTCCCGATAAGAACAAAGATCGTGCCCAGATATAAAATAGGGGGTGAAAAGTCATGAAGGTAGTTGAGTTGAGAAACCTAACAGATGTTGAATTAACCCAAAAATTCGAGGACACAAAGAAAAAATTATTCGAATTGAGATTTCAAGCAGAAATGGGACAATTGACAAACACATCTTCTATAAAAGACGTAAAAAGAGATATAGCAAGAGTAAAGACGATTTTAAGAGAAAGGGAATTGGGCATAAGGAGGTAATGTGCAATGCCAAAGAAAATAATAGTTGGAAAAGTAGTCAGCGATAAAATGGATAAATCAATAACTGTTGAAGTTAAAGATTTGGTAAAACATCCAGTTTATAAAAAAACAATTAGAAGAACTAAAAAATATCATGCACATGATGAAAACAATGAAGCAAGCATAGGAGACATAGTACAAATCCAAGAATCTAGACCTTATTCAAAACTAAAAAAATTCGTATTAATTAAAGTAGTTAAAAGATCTATATTTGGAGAAGAAGAGGAAACACCCGAGTCTGTGGAAGAAATTCTCGGAGGTGAAAGCTGATGGTTCAAGTAGAATCCAAATTAAGAGTAGCTGATAATTCAGGAGCTAAAGTTGTAAAAGTAATCAGAGTTCTTGGAGGTTTCCATAAGGCTACAGGATCAATAGGAGAAATAATAGTTGCAGCTGTACAAGAAGCAATTCCACATGCAGATATAAAAAAAGGTCAAGTTGTTAAAGCTGTAATTGTTAGAACTAGTAAAGAAGTTAGAAGAAAAGATGGATCATATATCAGATTTGACGATAATGCTGCTGTATTGATTGATAAAAACAATTTACCAATCGGTACAAGAGTTTTCGGACCTGTTGCAAGAGAAATAAGAGATGCAGGTTACACTAAAATAGCATCACTTGCAAAAGAAGTTTGGTGACGAGGTGGTGAATTCAATGAGAATAAAAAAAGATGATACTGTACAAGTGATAACAGGTAAAGACAAAGGTAAAAAAGGAAAAGTATTAAGAGTAATACCAAAAACAGAATCGGTTATTGTTGACAATATTAATGTTATTAAAAAACATCAAAAGCCAACTCAACAAATGAGAGAAGGTGGAATTATAGAACAGCCTTCCCCAATTCACGTTTCTAAAGTCCAAGTTATATGTCCAAGTTGTGGTAAAAAAACTAGAGTTGGATATGAAACAATGGATGATGGTAAAAAAGCAAGATATTGCAAGAAATGTGAAGAAATAATCGATAAAGTGTAATTGAGGAGGAATTAAAATGGCTGAATATATCCCACTCAAAGACAGGTACAAAGAAATAATTGTTCCTGATTTGATGAAGAAATTTGAATATACAAACAGAATGCAAGCTCCTGAAATTGTAAAAATAGTTGTTAATATGGGTATATCAGAAGGTGCAAGAAACAAAGGTGTTCCTGAAAAACATGCACAAGAGTTATCAACTATAGTAGGACAAAAAGCTGTTATAACAAAAGCTAAAAAATCAGTTGCTAACTTCAAGTTAAGAGAAGGAATGCCAATTGGAGCAAAAGTTACTCTAAGAGGAATTAACAAATACAATTTTTTATACAAATTAATAAATATTGTATTTCCTAAATTGAGAGACTTTAGAGGTATGCCTTCTGATTCATTTGATGGAAGAGGAAACTATACATTTGGTTTAAGTGAACAAGTGGTTTTTCCTGAAATAAGACATGATGATGTAAATAGAATTCAGGGAATGGATATCACAATAGTTACATCTGCTAATACAGATGAAGAAGCAAAAGAATTATTAGCGGGTTTTGGATTCCCATTCAAAAGACAGTGATTGGAGGGATTGTTTAAATGGCTAGAAAGGCTTTAGTAGAAAAATGGAAAAAACAGCCTAAATATAAAACAAGAAAGTACTCAAGATGTAGAGTTTGTGGAAGACCAAGAGGTGTTATTAGAGAATTTGGTCTATGTAGAATATGTTTCAGAAAAATGGCTTTGGAAGGTAAACTTCCTGGTGTCAAAAAGGCTAGCTGGTAAGGAGGGAAACGTCAATGTGGTCTGATCCCATAGCAGATATGCTAACAAGAATCAGAAATTCAAACTCAGTTTTTAAAGAAAGCGTTGAAATTCCTGCATCTAATTTGAAAAAATCAATACTTGATATATTAAAAAGAGAAGGATATATAAGTGATTACAAATTCATTGAAGATGGTAAACAGGGAGTTCTCAAAGTAAATTTGAAATACAAAGGTGAAAGAAGAAAAAAAGAAAAAGTTATAGACGGAATATTGAAAGTATCAAAAGCTGGTAGAAGAGTTTATGTTAAATCAGATGAAATCCCATCAGTAAAAGGCGGTTTAGGTATTGCTATAATTTCTTCTTCAAAAGGAGTAATTACTGACAAACAAGCCAGAGATAATAAAGTTGGTGGAGAGGTAATCTGTTATGTTTGGTAAGGAGGTGTTTTGATAATGTCTAGAATTGCAGATAAACCTACTATTATCCCTGAAGGTGTTGAAATCAAAATAGATGGAAATATCATTAGTGTAAAAGGGAAAAAAGGTGAGTTAAGTTTTGATTTAGATGATCAATTTGATCTTGATATAAATGAAAAAGAATTAATGGTGGTTTCAAAGCCATCTGAAAGTAAAAGAAAATCTAATTTAAAGAAACAAACTGCATTAAGAGGAACTTACACCTCTATTATTAGAAATATGATAAATGGTGTTACAGAAGGTTTCTCAAAAGAATTAGAAATAGTTGGAATTGGATATAGAGCACAAATGCAAGGAAGTAAATTAATATTAAACCTTGGTTATTCTCATCCAATTGAATTAACACCTCCAGAAGGAGTTACAGTTGAGGTTCCTCAGCCAAACAAAGTTAATGTAAAAGGTATAGATAAATATGCTGTTGGTCAATTAGCAGCTAAAATCAGAAAAATGAGAGAACCAAATGCTTATTCAGGTAAAGGTGTTAAATATATAGATGAAGTAATAATTAAGAAAGAAGGTAAAAAGGTTTAATAGTTAAAGGAGGGCTGAATAAAAGATGATTAAAAAAGCCAATAAAAAAGCTCTTAGAAATAAAAGAAGAACCAAAATTAGAAAAAATCTAAGAGGCACAGCTGAAAGACCAAGAATGGTCGTTACAAAATCAGAAAAACACATATATGTTCAAATCATAAATGATGTTGAAGGAATAACTTTAACTTCTGCTTCAACTTTAGACAAAGATTTAAGAGACAGTATAGAAAAAACATGGACAATTGATGCAGCTAAAAAAGTTGGAGAATTAGTAGGAAAAAGAGCCACAGAGAATGGAATTTCAAAAATTGCATTTGATAGAGCTGGATATAAATATCACGGAAGAATCAAAGCCCTTGCGGATTCAGCCCGTGAATCAGGGCTAGAGTTTTAGGGAGGTGCAGAAAACATATGGCTAAAAATAAAAATTTCAAAGCTACTGATGTTGCTCAAGAATTTGAAGAAAGAATTATAGAAATCAGAAGGGTAACAAAAGTTACTACTGGTGGTAAAACTATATCTTTCAGATCTGTATCAGTAGTTGGAAATAAAAAAGGTAAAGTAGGAGTAGGAATTGGTAACGCTAGAGAAGTTCCTCAAGCAATTAGAAAATCAATTGATAATGCAAAAGCTAATTTAGTAGAAGTTCCAGTAAAAAATTCAACTATTCCATTCCAAACAACTGGAGTTCAAGATGCTTCTAAAATTTTATTAATACCTGCTGCACCAGGTACAGGTATTATAGCATCTGCACCAGTTCGTGCGGTTGTAGAATTAGCTGGAGTTCATAATATTTTGACTAAAGCTCTTGGTTCAACTACTATTTTGAATTTAGCACAAGCTACATTAAATGGTTTAAAAGATTTAAAATCATTAGAAAAAATAGCTGAATTAAGAGATATCTCCGTAAAACAAGTAATCAATGGCGCACACGGGGAGGTTTGAATCAATGAAAATGAAAATTAAATTAGTTAGAGGAAGAGCAGGAAAAACAAAAAGACAATTAGCTACTTTAGATTCATTAGGTTTAAACAAGCCAGGTAAAGAAGTAGAAAAAGAATTAAATGATTCAATAAATGGAATGATTAACAAAGTAAAACATCTCGTTGAAATTGAAGAAATTGAAGAATGAGGGGGTAAGAGTAATGTCAATGAATATCGAAGATCTCAGACCCACACCAGGTTCAAGATTTAAGAAAAAAAGACTAGGAAGAGGACCAGGTTCTGGCTTAGGAAAAACTGCTGGTAAAGGACACAAAGGGGCAAAAGCTAGAGCAGGTGCAAGTCAAAGAGCAGATTTTGAAGGTGGACAAACACCTTTATATAGAAGAAGTCCAAAATTTGGATTTACAAATGCACCATTTAAAAAAATTCACTCATATGTAAATATTGATACTTTAGAAAATAGATTTAATGATGGCGATGAAATAACAGTTGAATTGTTATTAGAAAAAGGGATCATTAAAAAAGTAAATGACGGACTAAAAGTTTTAGGTAAAGGAGAGCTTACCAAAAAATTAACTGTCACAGCCAACGCTTTTTCTGAATCAGCAAAACAAAAGATAGAAGCGAATGGCGGTAAGGCAGAGGTGATATAATAATGGCTAATGCTTTCAGGAATATATTCAAGATCCCGGAACTCCGGGATCGCGTCATTTTCACACTTTTAGCCTTAATAGCATTTAGAGTTGGAATTTATATTCCTATTCCAGGTATTAATGTTGAAGCTTGGCAAGGTGCATTAGGCGGAGCACAAAGTGGCGTTGCAGGGGGATTTATTGGTTTTTTTGATGTTTTTGCTGGTGGAGCATTGCAGAATTTCTCAATATTTGTTATGAGTGTTACACCTTATATTAATGCATCTATTATTTTACAATTGCTATCTTCTGTTTTACCTAGTTTAAAAGAAATGATGAAAGAAGGAGAAGCAGGTAAAAAGAAATTTGGAGCATTAACAAGAAAACTAACATTAGCTATTGGTGGAGTTCAAGGACTTATGCTTTCTATAGCAGCATCAAACTATAGTGCGGAAGCCTTACCAAACTTCATGTTTGTTATATTATCAACAGCTTCAATCATGGCAGGTACAATGTTCTTGTTATGGTTGGGTGAAATGATAACAGAAAAAGGTATAGGTAACGGTATATCTGTTTTGATCTTTGCTGGTATAGTTTCAAGATATCCTAGTTATGCTGCTCAAGCATTTGTTGGTATGACTCCAATTGAATGGATACTTCTATTTTCTGTTGCTATAATAATAGTTGTAGCTACCGTTGCAGTTCAAACATCAGAAAGAAGAATAAACATTCAATATGCTAAAAGAGTAGTAGGAAATAAAATGTATGGTGGTTCTTCAACATACATTCCAGTAAAGGTTAATGGTGGGGGAGTTATTCCTGTTATTTTTGCTTCAGCTATTATGACACTACCAAATTTAATTTCTGAAATGACTCAAAATACAGTTGATGATAGATTATTTGGAATTGGAGCACCATTATATTTGGCCCTTTATGGACTATTAGTATTCTTCTTTACATATTTTTATAGTTCAGTTGTTTTGGATCCAAATGATGTTGCTAATAATGTAAGAAGCTATGGTGGATTTATTCCTGGTATTAGACCAGGTAAACCTACTCAAAGATATATCAGAAATGTCATGAATAGAGTTACTTTTATTGGGGCTTTATTCTTAGTTATAATTGCTTTACTACCTTATTTAATAAGAAGTGGAGCAGGAGTCAACATTTGGATTGGAGGTACTAGTACTCTTATCGCTGTAGGTGTTGCTCTTGATATACTACAACAAATGGAACAACATATGATCGCCAGACAATACGAAGGATTTATGAAAAAAGGAAAACTTCGTGGAAGGAGATGACCCAATGAAGTTAATCTTTTTTGGAGCTCCAGGCGCTGGTAAAGGCACCCAAGCACAAAAAACGTCTGATGAGTTTGGTATCCCTCATGTTTCAACAGGGGACATTTTGAGAGAAGCAGTGAAAAATGAAACTGAACTTGGTTTAAAAGTCAAAGATATACTTGAAAGAGGAGAACTCGTTTCTGATGAAATAATTAATAAACTAGTCGAAAAAAAGGTTTTAGAATTGGAATCATTTATTTTAGATGGTTATCCAAGAACTTTAGATCAAGCTAAATTTTTTGATCATGTATTAGAAAAAGCTAATAAAAAAATCGATGCTATAATAGTTATTGATGTATCAGAAGAAGATATAGTTAAAAGAATTACTAATAGAAGAGTTTGTCCTGAATGTGGAAAAGTTTATAATCTTTTGACATTAAAACCTAAAGATGATATGAAGTGTGATAATGATGGTGTCAGATTAATACAAAGAGATGACGATAAAGAAGAAACAGTAAGAGACAGATATAGAGTCTATAAAAAGAATACAGAACCTGTAATTGAATATTATAGAAAAAATAAAAATATTTTTACAATAAACGGCTCAAAAGATATTAAAAATGTAACAAAAGAACTGTTTAATATACTCAGAGGAGCATTATCTGATGATAATAATTAAGACAGACAAAGAAATTGATAAAATGAGACGGGCCGGCGAATACTTAGCCCGTCTCCTTGATGTACATTTACCAGAACTTATAAAACAAGGTAACAATGCAGAACAAGTTGAAAAATTTGTTTTGAAATACATTAAAGAAATTGGAGGAACTCCAACGTTTAAGGGATATTATGATTATCCATATGCGATAAATATGTCTATAAATGAAGAAATAATACATGGATTTCCAACAAAAGAAAAAATATTCAAAGATGGAGATATAGTTTCTGTAGACTGTGGAATAACTCTTGATGGTTATATAGCCGATAGTGCTAGAACATACTATGTCGGTGAAATAAAAGATGAAGAAAAAAAACTAATTGATACAACATATGAAGCACTAATGGTTGGAATAAAGAATGCCATTGTTGGAAATAGAGTTGGAGATATCAGTAATGCTATTCAAACATATGTTGAAGATAGGGGTTTTTCCGTAATTAGAGACTTTGTAGGTCATGGTGTCGGCAGAAAACTTCATGAAGATCCACAAGTACCTAACTTTGGTAAATCTGGTAAAGGTCCAAAATTGAGAAAGAATATGACTTTAGCGATTGAACCTATGGTTGCTGCTGGAGATTACAGAGTTGAAATTCTTGAGGATGGATGGACAACAGTTACCAAAGATAGAAGTAAAGCTGCTCATTTTGAATATACAATAGTTATTAAAGAAGAAGGCCCTCAAATTTTAACAGGTACTCCAAATCTAAAACCCTAAAGAAAAGGGGGGAAATTATGGCTAAGAAAAAAGATGTTATCACAATGGAAGGTAAAATACTAGAATCTCTCCCAAATGCAAGATTTCGTGTTGAATTAGAAAATGGCCATGAAATTCTAGCTCATATATCAGGTAGAATGAGAAAAAACTTTATAAGATTATTACCGGGAGACAAAGTAACTGTAGAAGTTTCCATATATGATTTAAATAAAGGTAGAATTACAAGGAGAGAAAAGATAAAAAGAACTGATGATAACAATAACTAAGGAGGAAACTATTATGAAAGTTAGAGCATCAGTAAAAAAACGATGTGAAAATTGTAGAGTTATTAGAAGAAGAGGAAGAGTTTGGGTTATTTGTGACAAAAATCCAAAACACAATCAAAGACAAGGTTAATAAAGGAGGTATATAAATGGCTCGTATTTTAGGGGTTGAAATACCAAATAATAAGAAAATATACGTATCATTGCAATCAATCTATGGTATTGGTGAAACCACATCTTATGATATTTTAAGTTCATTGGAAATAGAACCTGAAATGAAAACAAAAGATTTAACTGATGATCAAATTTCTAAATTAGCTCATTACATCAACGAAACATATTTAGTTGAAGGTGATTTAAGACAAGAAACTAATAAAAATATTAAAAGATTAATTGAAATAGGATCTTACAGAGGTAAAAGACACAAAGCTAAGTTACCTGTAAGAGGTCAAAAAACACATGCTAATGCAAGAACAAGAAAAGGTCCAAGATTGACAAAAATAAGAAAAAAATAAGGGAGGTTAACTGAATGGCTAAGAAAAAAGCTAGACCAAAGAAAAAGAAAATATCAGTTGAAAAAGGTGTTATACATATCAATTCAACTTTTAATAATACAATCATTACTTTAGCTGATCCAAACGGAAATACTGTTACTTGGTCAAGTGGAGGAAATGCAGGATTTAAGGGAACAAAAAAAGGTACACCATATGCTTCCCAATTAGCTGCAGATAAAGTTGCTAAAGAATCAATGAAATTAGGAGTAAAAAGAGTTGATATAGAAGTAAAAGGTCCAGGATCAGGTAGAGAATCTGCAATAAGATCAGTACAAGCTGCAGGTTTAACTGTTGAAGGAATAAGAGATGTAACTCCTATCCCTCATAATGGATGTAGACCTAAAAAGAAAAGATTTTAATCAGAGTTATTAAAGGAGGTTAACAATAATGGCAAGATATAGAGGCCCTCTTGAAAAACTTTCAAGAAGAGAAGGATTCAATCTTCTTTTAAAAGGGGAAAGAAGTTATTCAGAAAAATCATCAGCTGTTAAAAGAAATTTTGCACCAGGACAGCATGGTAAAGAGAATAAAAAATTAACACAATATGGAAAACAATTAAGATCAAAACAAGCTATAAAAAGAATTTATGGCGTTTTAGAAAAACAATTCAGAAGATATTTTGAAGAAGCTGCAAAGAGAGAAGGACAAACAGGTGAAACTTTAATGCAATTATTAGAATCAAGATTAGATACAGTTGCATTCCAAATGGGTTTTGCTGTTAACAGAAGAACTGCAAGACAAATGATAAGACATGGTCATATTTTGGTAAATGGTTCTAAAGTTGATATCCCTTCTTATAGAATTAAAGAAAGTGATGTTATTCAAGTAAAAGAAGGAAGCAGAAACATTCAACAAATTAAAGAAGGAATTGACCTTGCAGATAGATTAGGAAGAACTCCTGCTTGGATAGATGTAAATAAAGATCAATTTAAAGGAACTTTTGTAAGAATACCATCAATCGATGAAATGGACGTACCTGTAGATGTACAGGATATTATCGAGCTTTATTCAAAATAATATATTTGTCTTCAGTCAATACAAAAAATGAGGATCACCTCGTCCAAAATCAAGGAAAGGAGGTGTACCCGGTTAATAGCAAGGCAATCCGGGGAAGCGTATGGAATTATTAATTAAACCAGATAAATTTGAGTTGGTAGAAGAAAGACAGGAAAAAGATTATAATTATTCAAGATATGAATTATATCCTTTAGAAAAAGGTTATGCTATAACTATTGGTAATGCTTTAAGGAGAGTTTTATTATCTTCTATACCTGCTTTAGCAATTACAGGATTAAGAATTCCTGGTAAATTGCATGAATTTGACACCTTAGAAGGAGTAAAAGAGGATTTATTAGAAATCGCTTTAAACTTGAAACAGGTACAAATATCTGCAGACAACGTAGAAGAAATAAAAGAATTAGAAGAACCAGTAACCCTTACTATTAGCAAAAATGGTCCTGGAGAATTATTAGCAGGAGATATAGATACTCCTACAGGTATTGAAATTTCAAATCCAGATTTTGTCATTGCAACAATTACAGATGATGTTGAAGTTGAAATGGAATTATTTGCAGAACCTGGAAAAGGTTTTGTACCAGCAAATGAATTAGATCACCAGACAGATATTGAATATATATTCATTGATGGAGCTTTTAGTCCCGTAACCAAGGTAAATTATCTAACCGAAAACATTCGTGTAGGTAAAAGAACTGACTATGATAAACTGATATTAGATATCTGGACAAAGAAAAATGTTACTCCAGAATCTGCACTAAAAAGAGCTACTGAAATTTTGATGGAACATTTTATTTTTATCGCAAAACTTTGGAAAGACACTAACTTATTAGAAACGCTTGAACCTGTCCAGGATATGGGTGGAGCTGAAGAAGAAGATGAATTAGAAGACTCTGATTCAAATATGTTTGGTCTTTCCACAGAAATTGTTGAAACTTCTATTGACAATTTAGATCTTACTAAAAGAGCAAAAAATTGTTTGAAAAGAGAAAGAATCAACAATGTAGGTGAATTGTTAAACAAGACACCTGAAGAGTTAATGAAGATTAAAAACTTTGGTAGAAAATCTTTAGAAGAAATAAAGAAAGAATTAGAAGAGAAATTCAATATTGAATATGAAAAATTGTACGATGAAGGGAGGAGCTCTGAAGAATGAGACATAGAGTAAAGAGAAATAAACTCAATAGATATGCTTCACATAGAAAAGCCCTCGTTAAAAACATTGCAAGAAGTGTTTTTGAAGAAGGTTCTATAGTAACTACTACAGCAAAAGCAAAAGTAGCAAGAGTATTAGTTGAAAAAATTATCACAAAAGCTAGAAAAGCAAATGCTGCTGATACACCAGAAAGAAAAATGGCGTTAAGTAGAGAAATAAATAGAAATTTTAACGATAGAAAATTAGTCGATAAAATCGTGAATGAGATAGCTCCAAAATATCAAGATAGAAATGGTGGATACACAAGAATCTTGAAAATTGGTTTCAGAAGAGGAGACGCTTCTGAAATGTCTTTATTCCAACTTTTACCAGTAGACGAAAAATAATAATAATAAAAAATATGAAAGAGGGTTTATTTATAAACCCTCTTTTTTTATATAAAAAATTAAAAACTTCAAAAAGTCTTTTTCATAAGGAATTATGATACAATGTTAATAGAAGGTCTTACCGGATTTATTTCTTTCCAATTTCTTCAAAAAACTACGGAGGTGTACTTTTTGTCAGATAATAATAAAAGTTCCAAAGATAACATCAAAGCAGTAGAATTTGATATTGCAAAACTAAGTGAAATGACAAGAAAAGAATTGTATAATTTTGCAAGAAAGTTTAACATACAAAATTATTCAAAAATGACTAAAAACGAATTGATGTTTTCTATTTTAAGAAAACAAACAGAATCTATTGGGTATTTTTTCTATGAAGGTGTAATAGAAATATTACCTGATGGTTATGGGTTTCTTAGGAATGTAGATAATTCTCTTCTTCAAGGACCAGATGATGTTTATGTATCTCAATCTCAAATAAGAAGATTCAATTTATTTACAGGTGATGTAGTTGCAGGGCAAGTTAGACCTCCTAAAGAGGGAGAAAAATATTTTGCTTTATTGAGAATAGAAGCAGTAAATTCATTAAAACCTGAAAATAGTAAAGATAGAATTTCATTTGAAAATTTAACTCCTGAATACCCTACAAAAATTATGGATTTAGAATATGAGAATGGACCTGTTAGTTCCAGAATTGTAGATATATTCTCTCCTATAGGTTATGGACAAAGAGGGCTTATTGTATCTCCACCTAAAGCAGGTAAAACAACATTATTAAAAGGTATTGCCAATTCTATTGCTCATAATCATCCGAATACAAAAAGATATGTTCTTTTAATGGATGAAAGGCCAGAGGAAGTTACTGATATAAGAGATACAGTGGACGCTGATGTTATAGCAGCGCCTTTTGATATGGACCCTAAAAACCAAATTAAAGTTTCTGAAATGATATTGAATTTAGTTAAAAGACAAGTAGAATTTGGACATGATGTAGTTATTTTAATGGATAGTTTAACAAGATTTGCAAGAGCATATAATTTACATGT
>Ga0102934_1001032_pt1 | contig 19249 bp, 15 predicted proteins | sample SalPonR2_A_D1_MG_FD_78175 | JGI IMG/M metagenome (GOLD analysis project Ga0102934, IMG submission 78175) | Salt pond soil microbial communities from South San Francisco under conditions of wetland restoration - Salt Pond MetaG R2_A_D1_MG | ecosystem: Environmental > Aquatic > Marine > Intertidal... | reverse complement strand
GGATGCGGGTGGATGGTCAGACCGATGTCCTCGGCCGTGGCGCCCATCTCGATGGCCAGTCCGATTTCGGCGATCAGGTCGCCGGCATGAAGACCGACCACGCCGCCGCCGATCACCCGGCCGCTCTTCTCGTCGAACAGCACCTTGGTGAAACCTTCGGCGCGATCCATGCCCAACGCGCGGCCGCTTGCGGCCCACGGGAACTTGCCGACGCCGAAGTCCAGCCCCTGCTCGTTCGCCTGGTTCTCGGTCAGGCCCGTCCAGGCGACCTCCGGGTCGGTGTAGGCCACCGATGGAATGGTCCGCGCGTCGGCGGCGCGCTTGTGCCCGGCCGCCACTTCTGCGGCCACCTTGCCTTCGTAGCTGGCCTTATGCGCCAGCATCGGCTGGCCGACCAGGTCGCCGATCGCGAAGATGTGGTCGACGTTGGTCCGCATCTGGCCGTCGACCTCGATGAAGCCTCGATCGGTGACGGCCACGCCGGCGGCCTCCGCGCCGACCGCGTCACCGTTCGGCCGCCGGCCGACGCAGACGAGAACGCGATCGAACTCGCCTGAATCCGGCGCGTCGTTCCCGTCGAAGCGCGCGGTCAGGCCGGACTCGCCGGCGTCCACACCGTCGACCTTCGTATTCAGATGAAAGCGCACGTCCTGTTTCTCGAGGTGCTGCCTCAGCGGCTTGACAAGGTCGGGATCGGCGCCGGGCATCAGCTGGCCCATCATCTCGACGACGGTGATGTTCGAGCCCAGCGCTCGATAGACGCAGGCCATCTCCAGCCCGATGATGCCGCCACCGATGATCAGCAGCCGCTTCGGCACCTCGGCCAGTTCCAGCGCGCCGGTGGAGTCCATCACGCGCTCGTCGTCCCAGGGAATGCCCGGGATCTTCATCACCCGCGAGCCGGCCGCGATGATGCATTGCGCGAACGAAACCGTGCGGCTCTCGCCATCGTGCTCGACGGTGATCTCGTGACCGCTGGAGAACGCGCCGCGGCCGGTGATCACCTCGACCTTGCGCTTCTTCGCCATACCGGCCAACCCGCCGGTCAACTTGTCCACGGTGTCCTGCTTGAAGCCGCGCAGGCGATCCAGGTCGATCTCCGGTTCACCGAACGCCACGCCGTGCTCGGCCATGCGGGCGGCCGAATCGATGACCTGGCCGACGTGCAGCAGCGCCTTGGACGGAATGCAGCCGACGTTGAGGCAGACCCCGCCAAGCGATGCGTAGCGCTCGATCAGCGCGACCTTCAGGCCCAGGTCGGCGGCACGGAACGCAGCGGTGTAGCCGCCCGGCCCGGCGCCGAGCACGACCAGGTCGAAGTCGGCGTCGCCGCTCGGCGATCCGGGTTCCGGGTTAGGGGTTCGGGGTTCGGGCACTTCCGTATCGGAGACAGCGGAAGACGCATCGACCGGGTCGTTCTCGCCGGCAGAGGCCGATCTCTCTCCGTCGTCTTCGCCCTCGACCTCGAGCACGCCGATCACGTCGCCCTCGGACAGCTCGTCGCCTTCCTTGACCTTCAGCTCGACCAGCGTGCCCGCTGCCGGCGCCGGCACCTCCATCGTGGCCTTGTCGGACTCCAGCGTGACCAGCGACTGCTCGGCCTCGATCGCATCGCCTTCGGCCACCAGCACCTCGATGACCGGCACCTTGTCGAAGTCGCCGATATCGGGAACGCGGATTTCGGTTCGTTTGCTCATGGTCCACTCGAATTCAGAAGCTGATTTACCGCAGATGAACGCAGATGCACGCAGATAAGAACTGAAACGCTGCGATCCGAGAACGCATCCGGCTCGAAAACGAACTGGTCACCTTTGTCCCACGAGTGCTCTGCTTCTTGCCTTTCATCCGCGTTCATCTGCGTTCATCTGCGGCAATCAATAGGGTTCAAAGCATCATCCGGCGGATGTCGCCGAGGACGTGCGCGAGGTACTGCGTGAATCGGGCCGCGTCGGCGCCGTCGATGACGCGGTGGTCGTAGGACAGCGACAGCGGCAGCATCAGGCGCGGCTCGAAGGCCTCGCCGTTCCAGACCGGTTTCGTTTCGGCCTTCGACACACCGAGGATCGCGACTTCCGGCGCGTTGATGATCGGGGTGAACGCGGTGCCACCGATGCCGCCGAGGCTGGAAATCGAGAAGCAGCCGCCGCTCATTTCTTCTCGCGAGAGCTTGCCGTCGCGGGCCTTGCCGGAAAGCTCGGTCAGTTCGTGGGCCAGCTCGAGCAGCGTCTTGCGATCGGCATCGCGAATCACCGGCACCATCAATCCGCTCGGCGTGTCGACCGCGACCCCAACGTGGACGTACTTCTTCCAGACCAGCGAATCACCGTCGGAGCTCAGCGAGGTGTTGAACTTCGGATACTTCCTCAGTCCCGCGACCACCGCCTTGATCAGGAATACCAGCGGGGTCATCTTCGTGCCGGCGGCCTCGGCATCGGCCTTGCTGGCCTTCCGGAACGCGTCCATCTCGGTGATATCGGCTTCGTCGAACTGCGTGACGTGCGGAATGGTCACCCAGTTGCGGTGCAGGTTCGGGCCCGAAATCTTCTGGATCCGCGACAGCGGCTCTTCCTCGACCTCACCGAACTTGGAAAAATCGACCTTCGGCGGATCGGCAACGGCCAGGCCGCCGCCGGGCGCCGCCGCGCCAGCGCTTCCGGTGCCGTCCTGCATCGCGGACTTGACGTGCTGCTTCAGGTCGGACTCGGTGATCCGCCCGTGCGCACCGCTGCCCTTCACGCCGGCAAGATCCACGCCCAATTCGCGGGCCAGCTTGCGCACCGCGGGCGAGGCGTGCGGAAGGCTGGACGGATCGCGGCCCATCTCGGCGAACGGCACCGGCGGCGCGCTCGGCCCGGCGTCGTCCGACGATGCGGCCGGGGCCGGCGCGGAAGCCGGAGGCGGCGCGGACGAGACCGGCGCGTCGCTCGACGACGAGGACTCTGCAGCCGACGCCGACTCGCCGTCGGTCGACGCGGCCACCTCCATCCGGCCGATGAGGTCGCCTTCCGAGACCTCGTCGCCGACCTGCACACTCAGCTTCACCAGCCTGCCGGCCTGCGGCGCCGGGATGTCCATGGTGGCCTTGTCGGATTCCAGCGTCAGCAGCGACTGCTCGGCCTCCACCGCATCGCCTTCGGACACCAGCACCTCGATGACCGGGATCTTGTCGAAATCGCCGATGTCCGGCACGCGGATATCGATGCCGGAATCGTCGGAAGAACTGTCGGACGTTTCGTCGGGCGATTCGCCGCTCGCCGCGCCGGCGTCGGCCGCCGCGCCAGAATCTGCCGACCCGGCGGAGCTATCGTCCTCGGCGGCAGGTCCGTCGCCGGCCTCGTCCCCGGACGCCGCGGCGTCATCGGCCAGCTCCAGCTCGCCGATCACGTCGCCCTCTGAGACTTCGTCGCCCTCCTGCACCGTCAGCGTCACCAGCGTGCCCGACGCAGGCGCCGGCACTTCCATCGTTGCCTTGTCGGACTCCAGCGTGACCAGCGACTGCTCGACCTCGATGGTGTCCCCTTCGGCCACCAGCACCTCGATGACCGGGACCTTCTCGAAGTCGCCGATATCGGGGACGCGAATTTCGGTTCGTTTACTCATGTTTCACTCGGATTCAAAAGCGGATACGAACCGCAGATGGACGCAGATGGAAAAACGAAGGTCCGACTCGACGCACTGCAGGCGCTCCTGATCGAGTGCGAACCGACGCACATTGGTCTCCAGCTCTGCTCTTGCTTGTCATCCGCGCTCATCTGCGTTCATCTGCGGTAAAGATTGTTCAGACCGACATCGGCAGAGGTTTCTCCGGATCGATGCCCAGCTTGTCTCGGGCGGCGAAGAGTTCGGAGCGGCTGATTTCCTCGCGCTGGTACAGGCCGGCCAGGGCCGCGTATGCGATGTGGTACCGGTCGACTTCGAAGAAGCTGCGCAGGTTCTCGCGCGTGTCCGAGCGGCCGAAGCCGTCGGTACCGAGCACCAGGTAATCGCGGTGCGGGATGAATGCACGCACCTGATCGGCATAGGCGCGAACGTAGTCGGTGGCGGCCACCACCGGCCCGTTGCGCTTCATCAGCAGCCCACTGATGTACGGCACCTCGGCCTGCTCTTCCGGGCGCAGCCGGTTACGGCGGTTGACCGCAACGGCCTCCTTGCGCAGCTCATTGAAGCTGGTCACCGACCAGATGTCGCTGGCCACCTTGAACTGCTCGGCCAGGATGTCGGCCGCGGCAATCACTTCGTTGAGGATCGCGCCGGAGCCCATCAGCTGGACGCCCGCGCGCCGCTCGGACTCGCCGGGCTCCCAGCCGGCGTCCTTCAGCAGGTACATGCCCTTGCGGATGCCGTCCTCGCAGCCCTCCGGCATCGCGGGATGCCGGTAGTTCTCGTTCAGCGTGGTGATGTAGTAGTACACATCCTCGTGCTCACCGTACATCCGGCGCAGGCCGTCCTGGATGATCACCGCCAGTTCGTAGCCGAAGGTCGGATCGTAGGTCACACAGTTCGGGATGGTGCCGGCCAGCACGTGGCTGTGGCCGTCCTCGTGCTGAAGGCCCTCGCCGTTCAGCGTGGTCCGGCCCGAGGTGCCGCCGATCAGAAAGCCGCGGGCGCGCATGTCGCCGGCCGCCCAGGCCAGGTCACCGATCCGCTGGAAGCCGAACATCGAGTAGAAGGTATAGAACGGGATCATCGGCAGCCCGTTCGACGCGTAGCTGGTCGCCGCGGCGATCCAGGAACTCATCGAACCGGCCTCGGTGATGCCTTCCTGCAACACCTGGCCCGCCTTGTCTTCCTTGTAGAAGGCCAGCTGGTCGGAATCGACCGGCTCGTAGAGCTGACCGAACGGAGCGTAGATGCCGATCTGGCGGAACAGGCCTTCCATGCCGAAGGTCCGCGCCTCGTCGCAGATGATCGGCACGACGTTCTTCTTGATCGCGTCGTCGCGCAGCAGCACGGCGAGAATCCGGACGAAGGCCATGGTGGTCGAGATCTCGCGATCGCCGGAGCCCTTCAGCACGGTTTCAAACGCATCGAGCTCCGGAATCTCCAGCGACGCCGCCTCGACGCGGCGCTGCGGCAGGAAGCCGCCGAGCTTGTCGCGGCGCTGCGTCAGGTAGCGCACTTCCTCGGAATCCGGCCCCGGGTGGTAGTACGGCACGTCGGCCAGCTGCTCATCGCGCACCGGCACGTTGAAGCGATCACGGAAGTACTTCACGCCTTCGTCGTCGAGCTTCTTCTGCTGGTGCGAGATGTTCATGCCCTCGCCCGACTTGCCGAGACCGTAGCCCTTGATGGTCTTTGCCAGGATCACCGTCGGTGCGCCCTCGTGATGGGTCGCCGCGTGATAGGCCGCATGGATCTTGTACGGGTCGTGTCCGCCGCGGTTCAGGCGCCAGATGTCCTCGTCGCTCATGTCGGCGACAAGCTCCTTCAGCTCGTCGTAGGCGCCGAAGAAATGGTCGCGGACGTAGCCGCCGTCCATCGCCTTGTATTTCTGGTAGTCGCCGTCCAGCGCCTCTTCCATGCGCCGGCGCAGCAGGCCCTTGGTGTCGCGGGCCAGCAGCGGGTCCCAGTACGAGCCCCAGATCACCTTGATGACGTTCCAGCCCGCACCGCGGAACACACCCTCCAGTTCCTGGATGATCTTGCCGTTGCCGCGCACCGGACCGTCGAGCCGCTGGAGATTGCAATTGACGACGAAGATCAGGTTGTCGAGCTTCTCGCGACCGGCCAGCGAGATCGCGCCCAGCGACTCGGGCTCGTCGGTCTCGCCGTCGCCCATGAAGCACCAGACCTTGCGCTTGCTCGCATCGGTGAGCTCGCGATTGGTCAGGTACTTCAGGAAGCGCGCCTGGTAGATGGCCATGATCGGTCCCAGTCCCATCGACACCGTCGGCAGCTGCCAGAACTCCGGCATCAGCCAGGGATGCGGATACGAACTCAGGCCCTTGCCGTCGACCTCGGCGCGGAACCCGTCGAGTTGTTCCTCGTCCAGCCGGCCTTCGAGAAATGCGCGGGCGTAGATGCCCGGCGAGGAGTGGCCCTGGATATAGACCAGGTCGGCGCCGTCCGGATGATCCGGACCCTTGAAGAAATGATTGAAGCCGACGTCGTACAGCGTCGCGGCCGACGCGAAGCTGGCGATGTGTCCGCCCAGCTCCCCGCCCCTGCGCGCCGCGCGAACGACCATGGCCATCGCGTTCCAGCGGATGATCGAGCGAATCCGGCGTTCCAGCGCACCGTCGGCCGACATCGACGGCTCACGCGCCGGTGGAATCGTGTTGATGTAGGCGGTGGTCAGATCGAACGGCAGGTGAGCGCCGGAGCGTCGCGCCAGTTCGACCAGCCGATCGAGCAGGTAATGGGCGCGCTCGGCACCCTCCCGGTCGATCACCGCGGCCAGTGATTCCAGCCATTCGCGGGTTTCTTCGGGATACCGATCGTCGGCATCCCGTCCGTCGTCGTTGAAGTACTGGTCTACCATGAGGGGTGTCTACCCTGACCTGATTGTTTTCTGATTCGACCATTGTACGGGTTCGAGGTCGCACCCCGCAGCGAGGCGAAGCGACCCGCCCGCCCCCCCGGAGACCCTCATGACGAATCCCGAATCGCAGCTCCCCACGCTCTGGTGCCTCGACGGGCGGCGCGCCCTGGTCACCGGCGGCAGCCGCGGCATCGGCTGGGCCACCGCCGAAGTGCTGGCCGAACGCGGCGCCGAGATCTGGCTGATGGCCCGCAACGAGGCCGAGCTGGACGAACGCGTGGCCGATCTGCGCGCGCGCGGGCATCGGGCCCACGCGCTGCCCGGCGATATCGGCAACGCGTCGGACCGCGCGTGCGCGGTCGGACACCTCGAGGACGCGACCGAAACGCTCGACATCCTGGTCAACAACGCCGGGTTCAACATCCGGAAACCTGCCGTGGAGTTGAACGCCGACGAGGTGGAATCGGTGCTCCGCACCAACCTGCTCGGGGCCTTCGAACTGACCCGGGCGCTGTACGGCCCGCTGCGCCATGCCGACGCCGGCTGCGTGGTCAACGTCTCGTCGGTGGCCGGCCACACCCACCTGCGTACCGGCGTGGCCTACGCCATGAGCAAGGCCGGCATGAACCAGATGAGCCGCAACCTGGCCTGCGAGTGGGCGGCCGACGGCATCCGCGTCAACGCCGTCGCGCCCTGGTACATCGACACCCCGCTGGCCGGGCAGGTGCTGTCGGATCCGGAGTATCTCCACGAGGTCATCTCTCGCACCCCGCTGAAGCGGGTCGGACGGCCCGAGGAAGTCGCCGCCACCATCGCGTTCCTGTGCATGCCCGCCGCCGGCTACATCACCGGCCAGGTCCTTCCGGTCGACGGCGGCTTCAGCGTCTACGGCTTCTGAGGGATCTTCGTCGTCCCGGTGGCCAGGGTCCTCTTCAAGCAATTCAGTGCGGTTGCACAGGCATCAATCCGGCGTTTCTGCTTGTTCCGGCCACCTGCGTTTCGTCACGCGAGCTGCGCCCGCCTTCCGACGGCCTCGTCTCGCTGCCCTGGCTGCCCTTCCGGCTCCTCGGCCACTGCGCGATTTTCGGCGCCGCCGCGCCCGACCGAGGGCACCCCCCGTTCATAGGCCGGGCTTTGGAAACACTGCTCTTGCCGGCTCATTTCGCGTTCGGCAAACACGGGGCGCCCCGCAAGCACGAGGCGCGGTGCGAAACGGTTCCAGCGCGACGCGGCAATCGGCCGGATTCATGCCCTTGCCGCCGAGAGGCGAAGACCTGTTCGCGCAACGGCTCGGGGCCGGAACAAAGAAGGCGATCACTCACGCCGTTGACGTCTGCTCGAGGCGAGCGTCTAGGATCGCCCGGTCCGAGAGCAGTCGAACCTCTCGCCGGGATTTGGCCTGCATCAACCCGCACGCGGCCCCGGTCTGGTTAAATGGAGATCGAATCCGCTCGGGGACGCACCATGAAATCCGCCCGTTTCGTCAGCCGGCTGACCCGGCAGACCCAGGCGCTGATCCTGGCCGGGGGTCGTGGATCCCGGCTGGAAATGCTCACCGACTGGCGCGCCAAGCCGGCGGTTCCGTTCGGCGGCAAGTTCCGCATCATCGATTTCGCGCTGTCGAACTGCCTGAATTCCGGCATCCGCAAGATCGGCGTGCTGACGCAGTACAAGTCGCACATGCTGATCCGGCACCTGATGGAAGGCTGGAACACGCTGAACAACGATTACGGCGAGTTCCTCGACATCCTCCCGGCCCAGCAGTGGCTCGAGGACGAGTCCTGGTACCTCGGCACTGCCGATGCGATCTACCAGAGCCTCGACATCATCGACGCACGGCACCAGGAGTACGTACTGGTGCTCGCCGGCGACCATGTCTACCGCATGGATTACGGCGAAATGCTCGCTGCGCACGTCGAGAACGACGCCGACGTGACGGTCGGCTGCGACATCGTCCCGATCGGTGAGGCGTCGGAATTCGGGATCATGGAGGTCGACCGGAACGACCGGGTCGTCGGCTTCGAGGAAAAGCCCGAGTCGCCGAAGCCGTGGCCCGACGACCCGGACCACGCGCTGGTCAGCATGGGCCTGTACGTGTTCAGCAAGGACTACCTGCACCGCACGCTGCAAGCCGACGCGCAGAAGCCGAAGAGCAGCCACGACTTCGGCAAGGACCTTCTGCCGGCCGCCGTCGGCGACGGCGACCGGGTGTTCGCGTTTCCGCTCGACCGCGCCGCGCCCGGCCGTCCCTACTGGCGCGACGTCGGCACCATCGATTCGTACTATCGCGCCAACCTCGAACTGATCGGCGACGACCCGCCGTTGGACCTGTACGACCCGCACTGGCCGATCTTCACGAACCTGCAGCAGAGTCCACCGGCCCGGTTCACCGACCACGGGCCCGAGGGCGGTGTGCACCTGCGCGACTGCATTGTGTCCAACGGCTGCCGAGTGGCCGACAGCATCATCGAGGAATCCCTGTTGTTCAACGATTGCCTGGTCGACAAGCACTGCCGCCTGAACCGGGTGCTCGCCCTCCCCGGCTGCCGGATCGGCAAGAGCTGCGATCTGAGCAACGTCCTCCTCGATAACGGCTGTCAGGTGCCCGAGGGCACGGTCATCGGCCGGGACCCCGCGGCCGACGCCGAGCGCTTCCACGTCACCGGGAGCGGCGTGGTGGTGGTCAATCGAGCCATGCTCGGCCAGGAGCACGGCTACCTGCTGCCCCAGAACGACACCCGAACCGTTCGCGACAGCTGAGGCGCCGAAGTTCCTGTGCGCCGGGATCAGCCGGCGCGGTCGATCCAGCGCCGCAGGCGGGCCTCTGCGTCCAACTCCGAACCGGCATCGACGCTTCGCGTCGGCGGCGCGGCGAGATTGGCCTCGATCCGCGCCAGGTATCGCTCCGCGGTCCGGTCCCAGGTGTACTGTGCCTGCACCCGGGCGCGCCCCGATGGCGCCAGTTCGGGCTGGCGATCCAGCGCCTCGATCAATCCACGCGCGATGTCGGTTGGATCGGCCGGGTCGAAGAGCACGCCCGAACCGTCGGCGAAGATCTCGCTGGGCCCACCGTTTCGCGTCGCCGCCACGGCCAGCCCGCAGGCGGCCGCCTCGATCGGCGCCAGCCCGAACGGCTCGAACAACGACGGCAGCGCAAAGACCGACCCGAGCCGGGCGAAATGCCGATAGGCCGTGGCCAGCTGGCGCTGCGATCGCGCGTCGACGAACACCACGCGGTCGCGCAGGCCGGCGTCGATCACGCGATCACGGATCGGTGCGAGTTCCGCACGCTCGCCCGTGCCGAGCGCGGCGTCGTCGGCGAAGGGATCCGACGCGCCTCGCACGAAAAGCGCCAGCTTCGCGCGCCGGTGCAGCGCCGGCGTGGCGACCCAGGCCTCGACCAGCCCGCCGACGTTCTTCTTCGGATCCAGCCGGCTGGACACGACCACACAGGGCGCTCTGCCGGTCGATCGTGCGAGCAGCGTCGCGGCGAAGGCCGGGTCGTCGACGTCGGCGTGGCTGTTGAAGATCCGTTCGTTCACGCCCGGCGGGATCACGTCGAAGCGGCGGTCGTCGGCCGCGTCGATGGCGCCGTCGTACAGCGGGTGCGCGTACTGCTCGCGGCGCTCGGCGTCGGTCGAGGTGATCACCGTATCGGCGGCCTGCATGGCGCGGCGCTCGGCATCGATCCGGCGCGAGAACCGGTAGCGGGCATCCATCGCCTCGAAGTTGCCGACATCGACACCGAGCTTGTCGATCTTCTGCGCGCCCAGCGAATGCCCGGTAAAGGTGAACGGCACACCGCTGTCGCGCTTCAGCAGTACCCCTGCCCAACCGCCGTCGGCATAGTGGGTGGTCGCGTACCCGGGCAGGTCATCGCCGTAGAACGACCGGATCGCATCGACGAAGTTCGGCAGGTGCGGCCACAGCACCTCCTTGGGCAGGAACTGCGGTCCGCCGAAGTCCAGGCGCACGATGCGGACGCGGTCGGCCTGTTCGCCGAAATCGTCCAGCGTTCCGGCAAATCCGACCCAGTCCGGATCGTCGATGCGGCGCGTGATCACGTCCACGTCGACGCCGAGCCGGCCGAGCGCCAGCGCCACCTCCTTGACATAGACCAGCTGTCCGCCGAAATCGGGATGCTCGGTCAGGTAGGAGTCCTCGCGATCGAAGTTGCCCTGCGGGTTCAGGAACGCCACTTTCATGGCGCACGCTCCGCCGGATGAACCGCATACTCGGTGTCGATGACCAGGTCGGCACGGGCCTTGTGCGATGCGATGATCTCGTGCTCGATCTCGAGCACCCGGTCGATGAACGGATCCAGCTCCGAGACGTCGCGGAGCCGCTTTTCGCGATGCGCGCGGGTCTGCTGCCAATCGCGGTCGATGAACACCCGGACGTCGGCGTCGAGCAGCGAGGTGTAGGTACCCTCGGCGATCGCCACGTCATGCGCCGAAAGATCGACACGCTCCTCGTCGATCCGGTCTTCGGCATAGCGCACCAGCGGCTTGAGGCGATCGGCGGCGCCGGCCCGGAACGCGTCGAGGTCGGCATCCAACCGATCGATCCGGACTTCGTCCGGACCGACCCAGTCGATCCCTTCCCGGCGCCGGCGATCGTTGCTCTTCGGCGGGAGCCGGAAATAGTCGTCCTGCTGAAACACGCAAGGGCGATAGCCGCGCGCGGCCAGACGCTCGGCCAGCGCAGCGGCCGTCTCGGACTTGCCGCTGCCGGACTCCCCGGCCACGGTCACCACCAGCCGCTTCGAGCCGGGCAGGCCCTGCGCGGACAACCAGCGATCGATGGCTTCGGCCGCCGTTCGGTGATGCGCTTCGATGACGATGCGGTCGCCGTGCATGCACATGGCCTTGATCGGACCTGCCCCTATACTAACGAAACCCAGCGTGATCGAAGTCGACCATGAACAGCGTCACTGCAACCGACTACCGGAGCCTCCAGCGACGGCTGCGGCTGCGGCTCGATCGCATCGAGCGCGACTACGGTCTCGGCGCGGCGCTTGAAGCGCTGCGGCAACAGCAAGTGGACACCGGCTTCATTCGCGACGACCTCAGCGAGGTGGTTCGACATACCTTCTGCGATCCCACCGACCGCGATCGATGCTTCGCGACCCAGTTCAATCCGGCCCGCGCTCGCCGCTTTGCCGGCGCGGGTTTGCAGGAGCCGCCCGACGGCATCCGGCCGGTCCATCACAACTGCTTTCTGTGCGCCGAGAACATCGAGTGGCAGCAGCAGGGCCGGGAGATGGGCTATCCGATCGCAGGCGCTTCGGTGCCCTACACCGCTTGGATGAATCCATTCCCGCTGGCCGTCGGACACGCCATCCTCGCCTCCGACGAGCATCGACCGCAGCACTGGCAGGAAGGCGACATCGATCTCCGGACCCTGGTCGAGGACCTGCTCGAATTCAGTCGACGCCTGCCCGGCTGGATCGTGTTCTACAACGGCGTCGGGGCAGGCGCGTCGATCGAGGGCCACCTGCACGTCCACGCGCTTCCGCGCACCCCGGGGCTCGGCCCGATGCCGATCGAGCGCGCAGCCGAACGCCATCGCGAAGGTGCGGTGGCGCGCGGTCTCTACCCGATGGACTTCGCGCACTGGCGAGGGAGCCGGGACCGCGTGCTCGATGAGGCCCGTCCCTGGCTGGCGCGCTGGCAACACCATGCAGGTGTCGCCGCCGACGCCACCGCCAACCTGATGGCCACCTGCAGCGACGACGGCCGCCTGGACCTGTACTTCGTGCCCCGCCACCGCCGGCGCTCGCGCGGCGAAGGTCTCGGCGGCGTGATCGGCGCCTTCGAGACGATGGGCGAGATCATCTGCTCGACCCCCGGGGAACGCCAGCGGATCGAGTCGGGCGCCGTCGATTACCGGACGATCCGAGACCTGCTTGCCCACGTCGCCGTCGCGCTCGACGACTGAGCGGATCCACCGGCGCCACTTCGCGCGCTGCGCTTTGCCTAGACACCGCAAAGGCCGACGGAGTCGGACTTGACGGCCGCCCGAAGGAAGTGAGGCTCGATCCAAGGCGTCGAAGCTCGCGGATTCGTCAGATTCACGACGCTCCGACCTTCCATCGAGGGCAGTTCCATGCGTGCCCGGGCAGTCCCGCAGCCCCCCGCCCCGCTCGAATCCCTTCCCGCTGGAGGACGTCATGCCGCCGAGGGCAATATCATGCGGCGTCATCGGCCGTTCGGCGCCACCGGCACTCGATCAGGATGCCAGCGTGGCGACGTCCTTCAGCGCCTCGTCCGGCAGCACGTAGGAGGTACCGATCAGCGGGTGGCCGGGTTCGAGCAATGTCGGGAAGGTCAGTCCCGGAAGCACCTTGACGGCGAAGATCTCCTCGACCGCGTCGCTGAACCGGAGCAGGCCGACCGTCTCGCCGCTGTCGAGGTCAATGATCCACACGCCGCTCCTCCGCTCCGAACCGTCCTCGGTGATCGGAATGCCCTCGAAAGTGTTGGTTTCGCGGACCTGCGACAGGCCGACCAGCGCGTACTTGTCGACGAAATCGAGTCCCCGCGTGAAGCCCGGCATCTGGGCGAGGCGGCCACTCTTCGCGCTCTTCGGGTCGTACCAGGAAAGCGCGCCGTAGCCCGACTCCAGAAACCAGACCCGGTCACGGTACCAGCGCGGCGAATGCGGCATCGAAAGTCCTTCCACGAGCACCTTGTCGCGAACGATGTCGTAAAGCAGCCCGCCGGCGTTCTTGTCGGCGCGCCAGCCGCCCGCGGTGTCGGTCCGGCCGAGCGCGGTCACGTAGCGCGGCCGCCCGTCGACGATGCAGAGACCGTTCAGGTGGCAGCGATCCTCGATGGCGTAGGCAGAAATCCAGGGCGGCCGCCAGCGCGGCACGAAGCTGTGGTCCAGGTCGAGCGTGCACAGGCAGGAGAAGCGGGTATTGACGATCCAGAGTTCGTCGCCGGCGAAATCCAGTTCGTGGATGTCGATGTTGCCGGTGTAGTGGATCGAGCGCGGGATGAAGCAGCCGTCGTGCCGACCCTTCGGCTCGACCTTGGGCGCCACCGCCGGCGTATTGCGGAATTCGAAGACCTCGTTGTTGGTGCCGATCACCAGGCGATTGCCCCGGGCCGCGATGCCCATCGGGCGATTGAACGAACAGAAGTGCGTGTTCAGCTTGCCCTGGTCGGCGCGCAGCAGAACGACCTGGCCGGCCTGGTAGGTGGAGACGGCGACGGTCAGCCGACCCTTGTCGAGCAGCGTCAGGAAGCTGGCCGAGAACTCGCTCTTCAGCGCCTCGCCGGGATTTTCGCGGATCCGGCGGGCCAGCGCCTCGCGGCGGTTCTGCTCGGCTTCCGCCTTGGCCTTCCTGGCGTGCTGCTCGGGCGTTGACGCCTCGCCATCGGTGCTGTCGCTCACTTGAGGTCCCGTTGCTGAATGACGGCGCTACCATACCGTCTTCCGCACACCCGGCCAAGCGCACATGCCTTCGTTCGACTATGACGTTGTCTGGCAAACGCTCGACGATCCGACGCGGGATGCAATCGTCGCGTTCTGGGACCACCACGGGGCGATTCGCAACGAACAGGCAGCGCGCAGTCGGGTCGATCAGGTCGTCGCCCTCGCGCGAACCGGCTCGGACGAGATCGCTGGCGTCTGCACGGCCGTGCCGCGTTCGTTGCCGGACCTCGGAGAGAGACTGTACTACTACCGGACCTTCGTGGCACCGCCGTTCCGGACCGGGTTCATCGTCCGCCGCCTGTTGCTGCTTGCCGTTCGAACGCTCGAAGCCTGGAGCAGCGAACATCCTGAACTCGGCGCGAACGGTGTGTACCTGGAACTGGAAAACCCCTCGTTTTCCCGGCACCTGCGCCAGGCCATCTGGCCCCGGCCGGGGCTGGAGTTCGTCTACATCGGACGGACGGCGACGGGCCTCGAACGCCGGGTCAAGTGGTTCGACCACGCCCGGATCGGCCACTGATTCCGGTTGGACGAGCCAGAACCGCCCTATCCGGTCGGATGCCCAGGCATCGCTTTTCAGCCCGACGCCTCGCCCTCGTACCCCGAACGCGTGATGAACAGGCAGACATCGGTGTCGAGGCATGCCGTCTCACCGGTGCCCGGCTGAATCGTGCCGGCCGGACAGGCGATGCAGTCGATGCTGCCCGGATCGGGCTGGAACGTGTCCTGGGGGCACGCCGGACAATCGGTCTGCCCGGCGTCGGGCTGGAATCGACCGGCCGCACAGGTGCTGCACGAGGCCTGTCCTTCGGACGGCTGCGCGGTCCCGGGCGGGCACTCGACGCAGTCCGCGTTGCCGGTTCCCTGGGCGAATCGTCCGGCCGGGCAGTTCTGGCAAGCGGCGCTGCCGGAATCGGAGAATCGCCCCTGGGGGCAGGCAAAGCACACGGCCGAGCCATCCTGCGGCTGGAAGAAGCCCGCCGCGCAATCGGTACAGGCAACAGCGCCCTCATCCGCCGCGAAGGAGCCCGGCGCACATGACTGACACGCACTCTGCCCGGAGGCGCCCGCGAACCGGCCGGCGGGACAGGCCTGGCAGACCGTCTCGCCGGCCTCGCCTGCAAACGTTCCGGCAGCACAGGCCGCGCAGGCCATCTGTCCCGGCTGCGGCTGGACGAACCCCGGCGCGCACTGGATGCATTCGGCGGCGCCTGCTGCGCCGCTGAAGGTGCCTGCCGGACAGGCCGGACACGAGACATTGCCGAGGCCGGAGGCTGCGGTTCCGGCCGGACAGTCGGAACAGGACGACGAACCCGGATTCGCCGAGAAGCGTCCGGCCGGGCAGGCCTGGCATTCCTCCGCACCGGCGCCGGAGAACGTCCCCGCCGCGCAGACGGAACAACTCGTCGAACCGGGTTGCGGCGCGAAGAAGCCAGGCGCGCAGTCGATGCACTGCGCAAGACCCTGCGGATCGGCGAAGGTGCCGATCGGGCAGGCCGTGCACTGGACGGCTCCGACATCGGCAATGTTCCCTGGCTCACAGCCGGCGCAGGAGCGCATCCCCGCGACCGGCGCGAAGGTATTCTCCGGACACGTCAGGCAGGACTGCCCGTCGGCAGAAAAGCTGCCGGGCGCGCAGGGTGAACAAACTCCGGTCGCCGGATCCGGGAACTCACCCGGCGAGCAACTCTGGGCGTGAGCGGAAACCGGGAACCCGCTGCTGCAGACCGCCAGCAGCGCGAAAAAAAGGACCTTCGCGAAACGCATCGTTGACTCTCCAGCGATGGACCGAGCCGATCGCGTTCACGCAAACGACACGTCGACAATACGCCGGGATGGGCTCGACTGCAAACCGCCTCAGCGGCTCTCGGCCAGCGGCATCCCGGTCAACTGCACGAACGCCGACTCGCCCCACGCATCGAGGACGCCGTCGCGGAAGATCACCGGGGTGGTTTCGTCCCGCGTGGTTCGTCCATCGCCATCGACGCGCTGCGTGCGATAGAAGAGCACGGTGTAGACCGACCCGGCGACGGTAAACGCTTCGCTCATCGCCGGTGGATTCGGCATCCTCCCCTCGACCGAGGCCCGGTCCATGCCGATGTCGAGCGAAGTGATCGCGTCGCGATTCTCGCGTTCGAGCTTCGACCACTGGTCGCTCCGATCTACCTCGTCTGCGCCGATCGCCACGACGCAGCCGGACAATACGACCGGCACGATCGCGGCGATCAGAAGACGGCTCAAAAGCTTGTTCATCCGGAACCTCCTGAATCAGGGTTGGTGGGAAGGATTATCCCGGAGAATCCTGAACCCCGCCTGACCCGGAAGTCACTTTCTGCGCGATCCGAACGCCGGCGACAGCGCCCCCATTCACTGCCGGAAGCGGCGCTGCTCGACCTGCTTTCGCCCATCGAACTTGACGCCGAGCTCGGCGGCCCGCTCGTCGTCGATCAGCTCCTCCGACAGCCCGAAAACGTCCTGCTCCTCTTCACGCATGTGGTGCTCGAGCATCTCGCGGAACTTCTTGAACGTGGCCAGCCAGGCCGGGCTGCTCATGTCGGTGTCCTTGAGTTCATCGAGGTAATCGCTCGACTGCTTGTGCTCGGAAACACTGTGGCGCGTCTGCGGCTGCCCTTCGGACGCCTCGATCAACTCCGAGTACAGAGTCTGCTCCTCGGCGGCGGCGTGCGACTCGACGTCCTGGACCAGCAGATCGAACAGGCGCTTCCGCTCATCGGTCTCGCCGGTCGTTTCAGCAATCCTCCGCATCAACTCGCGGTGATCGTCGTGCTCGCGTTTCAGCTTCTGGTAGATATTCATGATTCATGGTCCTCGTTGGAGAAGTGACACCATCCGGATGCAGGGTCGCGTAGCCGTCGGTACGGAACGTTTCCGCTTCGTTCATCGCTTGGCGATGATCCAGACGGCATGAACGATTCCCGGGATGTAGCCAAGCAAGGTCAGCAGGATATTGATCCAGAACTGCGCGCCGATTCCGACCTGCAAAAACACGCCGAGCGGCGGCAGCAGAATGGCGATCAGGACTCGAACGATGTCCATCGCGGGTCTCCCGTGAAACTTCGGATCGAAGTGTCGCCCATGGCCCGGGCAAAGGCCTTAATGTGCATCAAACGCTGGCCAACCCGGATGCCTCCAGAGGCACGAATCAAGGTCGTCGTTGCCCCCAGCACCGGACCGCCGGGAAGTTCGGAACGCAGTCGATGCATGAGGATCACGAGCACCGCCGGACGCTCCCACGCAGGGGCGCAGTAGCCCAGCACCGAAGAAGGGAATCGGCGAGGGGCGTAGCGAGCGGCTGCGTGGGAGTGGCCGCCCCTGAATCAAGTTCAGGACAGGCTCCGCACAATAGCCCAGCATTGAGGCAAAAATCGTCGCTGGGCGTAGCGAGGGCTCGGTGGCCGGTGATGCCACAGCATTCTTGAATCAGGCATTGAAATCGGTGAGGGGCGTAGCGAGCATGGGCGCTGCCGGTGATCGCCGGAGCGGAGCGACCGCAGTGCACTACAAGTGCATGAGGATCGCGAGCACCGCCGAGCGCCGGCAGCGCCCAGCACAGTAGCCCAGCACCGATTTCAATCGCCGCCGTGGGCGAAATCGGGATAGGCCTCCATCCCACACTCCGCAAAATCCAGCCCCGCCCGCTCATCGTCCGGATGCACACGGATGCCGAGGGTGGCGTTCAGCGCGGCCCAGACACCGAGGCTGGCGACGAATACGAACCCGCCGATCAACGCGATTCCGGCGATCTGGCCGAGGAAGGTTGCATCGGGATTCGACAGGGGCACCGCCAGCAGGCCCAGGATGCCGCAGACCCCGTGGACGGAAATCGCGCCGACCGGGTCGTCGATGCGGATGCGGTCGAAGGCCAGGATCGAGGCGACGACCACGACCCCGCCGACCGCTCCGATCAGGACGGCGAGCCAGGGCTCGGGCGTCGACGGACCGGCGGTGATCGAGACCAGGCCGGCGAGCGCGCCGTTCAGTGCCATGGTCAGATCGGCCTTGCCGAACAGGAAGCGGGCGAACAACAGCGCGGCGACAAGTCCTGCGGCCGCCGCCAGGTTGGTGTTGACGAACACCTTGGCCACGGCGTTGGCCGATCCGAACCCGGCCACGGCCAGTTCCGAGCCGCCGTTGAAACCGAACCACCCCATCCACAGGATGAACATGCCGAGCGTGGCCAGCGGGAGGTTCGCCCCCGGGATGGCGCGCGGGCGACCGTCGGCGGTGTACTTGCCGGCCCGCGGCCCGAGCAGCAGGACACCGGCCAGCGCGGCGGCCGCACCGGCCATGTGAACGATACCGCCACCGGCGTAGTCGGAATAACCCAATCCGTCGAGCACGCCGCCGCCCCAGGACCAGTACCCCTGCCACGGGTAGATGACCCCGGTCATGACCACTGCAAAGGCGAGGAAGGCCCACAGTTTCATACGCTCGGCAACCGCGCCCGAAACGATCGACATCGCGGTCGCAACGAACACGACCTGGAACATGAAATCGGCCAGCGACGAGAACGCGACTTCGCTGCCCTCGGCGGTAAGGTCGGCCAGCGCGTTTTCGGCGGAAACGCCGAAGCCGAAGCCCGGCCAGAACGCGTTGACGCCCTCGCCGGGATACATCATCTGGTAGCCGACCAGGAAGTACATCAGGCAGGCGATGGCGTACAGCGCCACGTTCTTGGTCAGGATCTCGACCGTATTGCGAGCCCGGACCAGGCCGGCCTCGAGCATCGTGAAGCCGGCGGCCATCCACATCACCAGCGCCGCGCAGATCAGCAGATAGAACGTATTCAGTGCATATTCGAGTTCGGTCATGAGGAGGCTCCGTTACAACGCGGATTCGTTGACTTCACCGGTCCGGATGCGCACCACGCGCTCCAGTTCGGTGACGAAGATCTTGCCGTCGCCGATCCGACCGCTTCGCGCGGTCTCGGTCAGCGTTTCGATGACCCGTTCGACCTGGTCGTCGGGAACGGCGATCTCGAGCTTGATCTTGGGAAGGAAGTCGACGACGTATTCGGCGCCGCGATACAACTCGGTATGCCCTTTCTGGCGGCCGAAGCCGCGGGTCTCGCTGACGGTCATGCCCTGGACGCCGACCTCGGCCAGCGCCTCGCGCACGTCGTCGAGCTTGAACGGTTTGATGATGGCGGTGATCAGTTTCATCGGTGCAATCACTCCCTGGTGGGGTTGCGGTGCGGGCGCGAGCCCACGGCCGCACTTGCAAGCGCGGTGCCACATGGGCCGGTTGCGGAGCTGCGGGGGTTCCGAGGAGAACGAGGGCGGACGGTGCGCACCACGTTGGTGC
>Ga0102934_1001027_pt1 | contig 19302 bp, 12 predicted proteins | sample SalPonR2_A_D1_MG_FD_78175 | JGI IMG/M metagenome (GOLD analysis project Ga0102934, IMG submission 78175) | Salt pond soil microbial communities from South San Francisco under conditions of wetland restoration - Salt Pond MetaG R2_A_D1_MG | ecosystem: Environmental > Aquatic > Marine > Intertidal... | reverse complement strand
TTTAGAAGTGAAATTTTATGATTTAAATGATTTGCCGTATTAATTATTTATTAAATAATCAAATAAATTAGTTTATAGAAGTATAATTAATTTAATTATTCTGGTCTTTGTTTAAAATCTTTTCAATTATAGTTAAGATAAACAAAATTAATACGCTAGAACCTATTAATATTAAATCCATCAAGTCTCCTTCAAATATTTTGCAAATATTAGAACAATTTTCGTGCCAAAGTCTCTATGATGGAAAAAGTTTGTATTAATAGGGGATTTAATATTTTTAGATTTATTGATTAGTTGCAGTTTGCAACATAGAAGTAAAATATGTTGCAGTTTTGCAACTTGATAGAATTTAATTTATATAGATTTGAAGAGTAAAAAAAATCTTAATAAAGTAGGGAAAATAATTATTCCATTACTGGTAAATTTCTAAAAATTACCTCAAATTTTTCATCATTGGTTTCACAGCTAAAAATTATTTTTGGAATTTCATTTATCACTTCTGAAATTTTCGGTTCTAATCTTAAAGTGTGTTTTACGGTTACATCTTTAATTAAATTTATATTTATATTATAGCGATAACGGGGTTTTTTATTAGCAATCTTATGATTTTCAAAAAGATACTCATTACCTCTATCATCGTAAATTTTACTATCTTTACCTAATAACTTGAGTTTCCTGTCAGCTTTTATATCCGTTACTTCTGTTACAACCAAAATTTCATTACCCTCATATTTTGCTTCGATTATAGTGAATCTAATATCTCTTATTGTTTGTGATAGGTCTGTGCTTTCTGGAGTTTCGGAATCCTGCGGAGAAAAGATGTGAGAAAAAGTTTTTCCTGATTCTATTTTAAAATTCTCGGTTTTTCTGGTAAAATTAGGATGGGTTACTACTGCTTTATAATTCCCTGATGGCATCTTAATCTTATCCTGTGATCTAAGCGCAATACCATTTATTTTAAGAGAAGCCTCAGATGGAATAACTTTGTAATCTAACCAGCCAAAATCAGGTTGTAGGGTAATATTTATAATTTGGTTATTTTCATTTATATTATATGTATTTGTTTGATTCTGATAATCTTTATGTTCTGCTGAAATCGTGTGCATACCAGGTAGTATTTGTATATTTTGCCCTGATTTAACTGATATTTCATCGTCTAAAATAATTTTAGCACTTGAGGGTTCACTTTTTATTTTTACATTATATTTTGTGCTTTTGAGAGTTTGCAGACGTAAAACATATACACTACCTTTTTTTAGTGAAGTGCCTAATCTGTTTTCAATATCCAGAGTGTAGGTAGTGAAATTGGGAGCAGTTAATGTGATTATATTATTCTCTGCTGATATAAAAAAATAGGTTGAATTGTCTTTAGTTTTACGAGCAAAAATTTTCTCTTGAAATTTCATATCCGAAGGATAATTTCCTTCCAGTTTAATAGCAGCGCAATATTCCATATTACGATCATGGGCAGGATTAGATTGAGCATAGAAATCTGCAGGTAGCTCAGTAAATTCAAGTACCTTGAATGATTTTGCCTGCAGACAGACTGCTATTAATAAAAATGTGATAAATAAAACCTTTTTCATACCATCTCCATTTCTTGTTTCTCCACCAGAAAAACAAAATTAATTTCGCTTAATTTGTGGTATGAAGATTGAATTGTCAACTGTTTTGAAAAACAAATTGTTTGGTCAATTGAAATAAACTGTTGAATCCATTGGAATAGTTGAAATATTTTTTAAAATTCTAATTTAACACCACCGACGATCATTCTGCCGGTTTGGTAGATCGTATCTCGTGTTCCATCCTCTTGATAAGAATAATTCCAGATATTTGGGTGATTAAATATATTTTCAATATTTAGATAAGTTATCAAATTTATTTTATTCAGGAACCATTTGTGAGTAATAAAAAGGTCGAATCTTTTGTAAGCTGGAAATCTTTCTGTATTAATCTCTTCATCTTCTTCTACCACCCATTTTCTCCACTCTTTATGGTAGGTAGGTGCAGTGTAGGGTTTGCCCCCCATATATCTGTATTTAAAAGCAATTTCAGTCTCATCCGATGGTATCAGATAAGTCCAACTTAAAGCTTTTGCCCACCACTTATCACGTAATTTTTGATACCAGTCATATTGCATAAATTCAAATTTATAACCAATAAGTCCTGTAAATATATGTCTGTAATCAAAATCCCAGTTATACCATTTGTCATTACGCATATCTTTTGCTTTAGAAATGGAATAAGAGTAGCTAAGAGTGCCCCATAATTCTTTTTTTATGTGCTTCTGTAAAAATAATTCAACTCCCTTAGCATAACCCTCTCCTTTGTTAATCAATTCAGGATCGCTATCGTGCGGGTCAGGTGTTATGCTTGATTTTGATATAGGAATATCCTGATATTTTTTATAGTAAACTTCTATACTGCTTTTTAGGTCATCAGAAAAGTAATGTTCCAAGCCAGCAATATACTGTTCTGTGTATTTGCTTTTCAAATCATCATTTTGCGGATGTGATGTCAATTGATAGTATTCCGGATTCTGAAAGTGTTTTCCATAAGCAAAATTTAAAGAATAGCGTTGGGGCAGATTAATTGTTAAACCGAGGCGAGGTGAAATGTCAGTATTATTGTTAAAATTTAGATGTTGATATCTAATACCGCTATTAAAATTGAAATATTTCCAAAAATGAGTATTTAGTTGTAAATAACCCGAATAGCGATTAGATTTTAGATTTTCATCTATATCTGTACTATATACATAAGGTTCTCCGGTGGTGCTGTCTATTACCGCAAAACTTGAATCAATATTTCCCAGGTCATCATAGATATATTCCATCAATGTATCAGGAGCCCCCCATTTATCATGTTTCATATCCAAATTTTCCCATTTTACTCCACATTTAAACTTTGTTCTTTCACTTAGTTGATAGTTAAAATCGAACTTTGCAGTATTAAGTGTTTCATATGAATGATTGTAAAAGTTCAACGAATCGGTATTTGTTTTGAGAATGTCTTGATTCCATCTATTCCTGTTACGATAAAGTGTAAGCAGATAATACCCAGTTGGATTGAATGTATTTTTCCAGGTTACCCCCAATGTATACTGCCCGGTTTTTGAATCAATATCATTTTCTTCATCGCCATAGGCACTATTATTCTCATCCGGCTCACTTTCAATAAAAATTTTATCATCAGCCCATATCTGATTGAGTATCAATTTATTATTGTTAGAAATATTAATAACTTGCTTTCCCTGAAAAGATTGGTATTTTGGCACTGCCGTAAGACCAAAACTGGACTTTATGAGGCTGAGAAAACTTTTGTGATAGCTTAAAACAAACGAACCGCCTTCTGTTGGCAAAGGTCCTTCCGCCATTCCTCCAAAACCAGCCATTCCAACGTCTAATTTTCCAATATATTTATTTTTGTTTCCTTCACGTAATGTAATATCAAGAACAGAAGATGCTTTATTACCATACTTGGCAGGGAAAGCGCCTGCATAAAAGTCAATATTGTTTATGAGTTCAGTTTGAATTATGTTAACAGGACCACCACCTGTACCCTGCCAGGCAAAGTGATTGGGATTTGCCAGTTCAATATTATCCACTACAAATAAATTTTCCCCATATTTTCCTCCTCTAACTATTATTTCATTGTTTTGGTCTGTACCGGAAACCACAGCTGGTAGTGCTTGAATCGAGCGTTGTACGTCATAAACTCCACCAGGTTGCTGTTTGATTTCACGGATATCCATATTCTTAGCGCTTACAACTGCATCCTCAGATTTTACAAAATATTTGGAACCCACTTTTATACCCGGAATCTCTATCATCTTTTTTTCTAATTTTGCATTGAGTGTAGTATTCCAATTTGGTTTCACGGTTACATTTGTCTCTGATAAAGTTTTGTATCCTATTACTCTGAATGTGACAGTATATCGTTGGGGTTTTAAATTTTTAATCAAATATTTTCCCCTTTCATCAGTTATCATGCTGGCTTTTTGTGAATCTACTTTAGCTCTGCTGCCTTGCAAGAAAATTGCAACTCCAGAGATCGGCTGTTCTGTGATTTTGTCCGTTACTCTTCCAGAAAGTCTTCCAAAATTCTGTTCAGAGATTAGCATTATCGGTAAAATAACTAAAAATACAGTTAATAATTTTAATTTTTTTATCATAATTTCGGCTTAAATTTTTGCTCCTTATTTTTTAAGCTTGTTTCCGAAAATAAGATGATAATTATAAGTCAAGATTTTTGGCAATTTTATGAATGCTAAAAACTTATTATACTAATTTGAGAAAATTTTAATCGAGCAGGAGCAATAAAACATATTCCATTATTGGAATTTTTTAAAGGGGATTATGATTTTATTTTAAAATGAATAAGAATTATAATATTGAAACAAGTATTGTTGTAAAATCCCTATATTATTGCCGAAAACAGCATATTAGCCATAGAAAAAATTATAGTTGTTAGAATTTAAAGATTTGGTTATGGAATATAGTTAAACTGATTTGGAACAGAAAGAAGTTTCCCTTATTTTGATATTGTTTCTATTTATTTGTAACTACTTCTGATAAAATTTGATATTTAATCTTCGTCTATTTCATCCTGTAATTTAGCAATTTTATTCAAAGCATCTAGAGGGCTCAATTTATTTACGTCTAATTCTTTTAATTTTTTGATAACCTCTTTATGTTTTTCTGATTGCTGAGCCATAACATCAAATATATCAACCTGGAGATTATCATCATTTTGCCTTTTTCTTTTTGTACTTCTAGCTACGCTGTTTGGGTTTAATTCATTTTTTTCCAGGTTTTGCAAAATTTCCCTGGCTCTTTTGAGCACTGATTGTGGTACACCAGCCAGTTTTGCTACATGAATGCCGTAACTCTGGTCTGCACTTCCGGGCACAACTTTTCTCAGGAAAATAATTTTATCTTTCCATTCATTAACAGTAATATTGTAATTCTTTACTGATGAAAAAAGTTGAGCTAGCTCGGTTAATTCGTGATAATGTGTTGCAAAAAGGGTTTTAGCTTTATGCTCTTTTTTTTCATGCAAATACTCAACCACTGCCCAGGCTATACTAAGTCCGTCAAAAGTGCTGGTGCCGCGACCGATTTCATCCAGCAAAATCAGGCTTTTGTTTGTTGCATTATGCAGAATGTTTGCAGTTTCAATCATCTCCACCAGGAAAGTACTTTGTCCTAATGCGAGATTATCTGATGCTCCCACTCTCGTAAATATTTTATCCACAATGCCGATTTTGGCTTCTTTTGCCGGAACATAAGAACCTATTTGAGCCATAAGAACAATAAGTCCAACCTGTCTTAAATACGTAGATTTGCCTGCCATGTTAGGACCGGTGATCAAAAGGATTCTGTCAGTTTTGTTATTTAAATAAATGTCGTTTGGAATAAATTCTTCGGAATGAGATAGAGTTTCTACCACAGGATGTCGAGCTTGTTCAATGTTTATTTCATTTCCCGTTAAAATTTCAGGCTTTGAGTAATTATTGTGATAGGCTACTTGGGCAAGATTGCTGATAGCATCCAATTTGGCAATAACATTAGTAAACTTTTGCATTCTATATATGAACATTTTCATTTTCTGACGAATTCTACTAAACAGCTCATGCTCTAATTTTTTTATGCGCTCTTCTGCCCCGAGTACCTTGTTTTCATATTCTTTTAGTTCGGGAGTAATATAGCGTTCTGAATTTACCAATGTTTGCTTGCGGATATATGAATCAGGAACATTCTCGGAATTTACTTTACTAACTTCAATATAGTAGCCAAAAACCTTATTAAATCCGATTTTCAAGCTGGAAATTCCTGTTTTTGCTTGCTCTTTTTCTTCCAGGTTAGCTATCCAGCCTTTACCATCCTTGCTGATTTGTCTTAATTCATCTAGCTCTTCATTATAATTTTCTTTAATTACACCACCTTCTGTAATTGTAAGCGGCGGTTCTTCTTGAATAGAATTTTGTATAAGCAGAATAATTTCATCGTAATTTTGTATAGATTCAAAGCAGTCCGAAAGTAGTTCACTATGAAAATTTTGAAGTATTTCAGCTAAGGGCTTTGCTTTTTCCAGATAACTTTTTAATGAAATCAGATCGCGGGGATAAACCTTCTCTGTTCCAATTTTACTGATTATTCTTTCGATATCTCCAATCTCTTTTATTATATCTATGATCTGATTTTTAGAACTTTCATTCTCAAGTAGTTCATCTATGGCATTAAGCCGATAATCTATTTTCTCTTTTTCCAAAAGTGGTTGAAGAAGCCAGTTTTTCAGAAGACGATTACCCATAGGGGTTTTAGTTTTATTGATAATATTAAAAAGAGTACTTGATTTTCCTCTTGTTCTAATGGATTCGAAAAGTTCCAGATTGTGGCGGGAAACTGCATCAACCTGCATGTGTTTTTCTGATGTATAATATTTTATGTTAGTTACATGATCAATATGCTCGCCTTTTAATTCTTTTATATAGGAAAGAACACAGGCGGAAGCAGATATAGCAGCTTTTTTGTTTGTGAGTCCAAAACCATCCAGTGTTACTACATCAAAATGATCTTTTAAGGCGTCTTCTGCTTCAGGGGTAGTGTATCTCCAGGTTTCAAATTCTGTAAAAGAGGGAGAGTAAAATTTTTCTACTTTTTCCTGAAGGTCAATTTGGCAGTCCTCCGGTATTAGAATCTCTGTGGGGTGGATGCGAACTATTTCATCTATCAAATGTTTCTTAAAAGTTTGGGTGCTTCTAAATTCTCCGGTAGAAATATCCAGTGAGGCTATACCCCATTTATCATTAACTGAGAAAATTGCCGTCAGAAAATTATTATTTACATTGTTTAGATAATCTTCTTCCAGTATTGTACCGGGAGTTATTACTTCCACAATTTCTCTTTTGACGAGTTTCTTGGCTTTTTTAGGATCTTCTACCTGTTCGCATATTGCTACTTTTATACCTTGGTCCAGAAGTTTCTTAAGATAACTCTGAAGTGATTTTGCAGGGAAACCTGCTAGAGGAACAGGGTTTTTTCTTTTTTTATCTCTTGTGGTAAGAGCTATGCCAAGCACTCTGGATGCATTTTTGGCATCATCAAAAAAAGTTTCGTAAAAATCTCCCATACGAAAAAGCAATAGAGCATCAGGTTGTTCCTTCTTAATACTGAGGAATTGATTTATCAGAGGAGTATATTTGTTATTTTCGTTCATTGGTTTGAATATAAATAAATGATTTTATGTCCTGCCTTTGTAATTCCTGTTTTTTTTTTAATGCTTGTAGTTCGGAAAAATAGGGTCCGATTCCAACACAGTAGTATTTGACTCCATTTACAGTTTTATCATAAACTACGGTATGAATATCTTGTCCAACATAGGCAGAATGCATATTTCTCGCACGTTCTTTATCTCGATAGGCAGCAAGTTGCACAAAGTATTTATTCGCTGTGGGGGGGGAAGTTGTATTTTTATTTGTGTTTTCAAAGCTCATACCATTTTCTGCTAATTCAATAATTCTATTTTCAGCAGATTCATACTCGGGTGAATAAGGGTGCTGGTCAACAATTCTATGATAGTATTCACTTGCTTTTTTATACTCTTTTTCTTTCTCAAAAGATTGGGCAATTTTATAAAATATATAAGATTCGATTTTATCTCCTAAGGCATAATTAAGCAAATTATTAAAGTTCTTTCGTGCGGCATCATAGTTTCTGAGATTGAAATATGAATTTCCAATATTTAGCAGTGAGGTTATCATTTTAGAAGTATTTTTACCTGAAACTAAATATTCTTCATAAAAAGTTATTGCCTTTTGATAATCTTTTTCCTGATAACATATCTGTGCGTAAATAAAATTTGCCTCTGCTGTGAATACAATTTCAGGTTCTGATATAATGTGCTCTAGATGAATCTTTGCTTCTTCAAAATTATCTTCGCAAGCTTGATTTTTGGCATAGTAGAGTTTGGCTAATTTTGTAAATCTGTTTGAGGGAAGCCGGATTATACTTTTGTAATAGTGATTAGCTTTGGATAGAGTTTGGGCACATTTTGCTAGCAGAAAATAGGCTTCAGCCAGAGTTGTAGAATCAGGTTTGCGTTGAATCAAATTCAGAAGAATATTTTGTGCTTTTTTACAGTTACCTACTTTAACTTCTTTCCTGGCGTCTAATAATTTCTTATTATAGCCATAAGAAGCACTTGCAAGTAGAATAAGGGTTACAAAAACAAGGGAAAATCTTTTCATTATGAAGAGAAATATTGAATTTGTATAGAGATTTAATTACTCATCAATTTTAAGAAATCATCATTATTCTTAGTGTCTCGCATCTTATTTTTTATCATCTCAATAGCGTCGTAGGGACTTTGAGATTTTAAGATCTTGCGCAAAATGAAAACACGGTTCCTTGTTTCTTCGGAAAGAAGCAATTCTTCTTTTCTAGTTCCTGAGGTAACAAGGTCGATAGCAGGATACATACGCAGGTCACTGAGTGAACGTTTAAGCTGCAGTTCCATATTACCGGTACCTTTAAACTCTTCGAAAATGACACGATCCATAGTGCTCCCTGTTTTAATAAGAGCAGTTGCAAGTATAGTAAGACTGCCTCTTTCCTGTGTGTTTCTGGCTGCACCAAAAAATCTTTTTGGTTTATGCAAAGCATTAGCGTCCACACCGCCGGAAAGTACTCTGCCACTAGCTGGCATAAGTGTATTATAAGCCCTGGCAAGTCTGGTTATACTATCAAGAAGTATTACTACGTCTTTGCCGAATTCTACCATTCTTTTGGCTTTTTGCAATACGATCTCTGCTAATCTTACATGATTTTTGGCTGTTTCATCAAAAGTGGAACTAACAATTTCGGAATTCTCTGGTTTTACGATCCTTTTCATTTCTGTAACTTCTTCTGGACGTTCATCAATGAGCAGTACGATGAGGTAAGTATCCGGATGATTCGTAAGAATCGAGTTAGCTAGCTTTTGCAGCAAAACGGTTTTCCCGGTACGAGGTGCAGCTACAATTAAGCCACGTTGTCCTTTTCCGATTGGTGTGAACAAGTCAATTATACGAGTTGAATATTCTTTGGGTCCTGTTTCTAGATCAAATTTATCTTCTGGATAAAGAGGAGTCAGTTTTTCAAAGTTAGGCTGTCTGGGTGCAATTTCCGGGGGCTCGAAATTTATTGCATCAATACGAATTAGAGCAAAGTATTTTTCGTCTTCTTTGGGTGAACGTACAGGGCCGGAAATCACATTCCCCTGTTTTATGCGAAATTTTTTCACCTGAGCTTTGGACACGTAAATATCACTATAGCCACTTCTATAGTTACTTTTTGGCGAACGCATAAAGCCATATCCGTCATTAGTCAAATCTATAACACCGGTAGTAAATACCAGGCCTTCGTTGGCAGCTTGTTTTGCCAAAATTTTAAAGCAGATTTGTTTTTTTGTCATTACCGTATAATTCTTTACGCCATGTTTTTTTGCTATCTCATGGAGTTCTTTGACTGTTTTTTTTCTAAGATCTTTCAGCAATATTAGGTTTTCTTTTCTACGTCTCATTTGTTTATCTCCTGTTAATAATAATTATTTTTTGTTAAATTTTTCTTCAGCAGCCGATCTTCTTAGATACAGCGGCTTAATCTTTGAAATTTCTTTAAATTTATATTTATAATTTGTTTTTTTTTTGGTAATTAAATCTATAAGTGAAGCGGCTTTGGGAATCCTATCTTCTTTAGCACAAAAATTAAGAGAAAAGTTTGCTTCTGTTTCTAGACGCTTTTCTGTTTTGTCCGAAAAATAACCTGCGATCAATGTCTTTTCATCAATATTTTCTACTGCTTGTTTAATGGTTGTTAAATTGGGTTCCACAATTTGCTGCAGCTCAAAGCTATAAAGAGAAAAATATATTTCGCCTCTGCCTGCATCCATAATACTAGCAACCTGGTGATTTACGGGCATAGCATTGTTGGCTAAAGATTCCAGGCTTGATAGGGCAAGCAAAGGAATTTTGAGCCCAAAGCTTATGCCTTTGGCTGTGGATAGTGATATACGGATTCCGGTAAATGACCCGGGACCGATGGCTACTGTAATAACGTCCAGATCAGTCATATCTGTATCGGTATTTTCCAGCATTTTATTTATATTTGGTAAGAGATTCTTGGAATGATCACGAGTATTCGCTTTTGTAATTTCTGCTACAATTGTGCCGTTTTTAGCCAGAGCAATGCTTTCATAATTTGTGGCGGTATCAAATGCTAAAATATTCATATCAGCAATTATTGACTTCTGCTCCTCCCAGAGGATTCTGTTTGGAGATATCTTTTTCCTTATGAGGTATAGCACAAAGGAATCTCATCATCGAATCACCGGTATTTTTGAACTGGTGTTTAAGATTGGGATCAATAAAAATTACATCCCATTGCTGAAATTCCTTCTCATCTTCTTCTGTGATCAAAACACCGCTACCTTGTAGAACAAAGGCTTCATGTTCCCATTCGTGCTGATGAAATGGGGTGTGACCACCTGCTTCAACTTCGAACATGCGCAGAGCAAAATTAGGTGCCTTATCTTTTTGTGAGATTAACCAACGAATTTTTGTTTTGGTTGCACCCTCTACATCAACATCCTCTAAAGGGACATCTGCGAAATGTTGGATTTTCATTTTAACTCCCTAAATGTAAGTAAGTTAGTAATATTAAAGAACAAATTAGTTTTCATATTTTTTACGATGGGGAAATTTAACATCCTGATTATTTCAATAACAATTAATTCAAATTATACTTATTTATGTCAAATATATCAATATTAATCAATATTTAACATCATATAAATACAAGCCGTGAGCCGGTGCAGTAGTTCCAATCATATCCAAATCCTGCATTTTCAGAATCTTTAGAAAATAATCCTCCGCCAATCTCTCATTATTAATTCGAATGTAGGTACCCAATAAACGGCGTACCATATTGTGTAAGAATCTGTTAGCACTTATATAAAAAAGATATTGAGCCTCTTTTTCCTGCCATTCAGCTTTTCTAACTTCACAAACACAGTGGCAAAGGTGAGAAGTGTCTTTTGCAAAAACTTCAAAATCATGTTCGCCCAGTAAAAATTTACTGGCTTTATTTAGGAGGGATATATCTAGTTTCTCTTTCTGATAAAATACTGCATAATTCCTGATGAAAGGCGAGAATTTTTTGCAAATTTTATAGAGATATATTCTTTCGCTCGCATCAAATCTGCTATGAAAATTTACCTCCACTTTTTTGCATTTTTTTATGTAAATTGAATCTGGAAGTAAAGAGTTGAGCGCTTTTACGATTTGTTCTGGTGTCATTCTGGTTTTAGCGGAAAAATGTGCATATTGATTAATAGCGTGCACTCCCGCATCTGTTCTGCCGGATGCAATTAGGTTTGTTTTTACCTTAAATATTTTTTTCAGGGCTGATTCAATCACTTGCTGAATAGTGGTTACATTTTTTTGTACTTGCCAGCCGTGAAAAAATGTTCCGTCGTAAGCCAGATTTAATAAGAATTTTTGTTTCATATTATTATTACTGATAACTGAATGCAAATTATCAAAACAGGCAAAAGATCTAATCCTTTAAATTTGCCCGATTTTAAGTTGTTTATAAGAAAAGTTTTATCAACAGAATGATTATTTGCTCTGATTATTGTCTTCTCCAGAATGGCAGTGAATATTATTGCAATATTTTTTATATTTTTTAAAGCACCATATTGATGTTTATAATTTGACACTGAATTTTTTATCGTCCTTTGCAAATTTGGAAAAAAATAGATTAAATTATAGGAAAAGATAAGAATAAATGAATTTCCGGCAGGAATAATTCTACACATAGAAGCTAAAAAATCATAGGAATTTGTAGTTTCAAGAAAGAGAAATGTATAAATTACAAGTAGCATAATATTAAAAATAAGATTTATATCTTTGTGAAGATTGTTACCAAATAAATAACCGAGTAAAAACAGAGAGAGTAGTAAAGGCGAAATATTTAATAGTTTATTTAGTGAACTCTTAATTCGTTCTAAACTATAAAAATTGAGAAGTAAAAATAGTATTAATACTGAAACCGTAAGATAAATATTGTTTATTGTATAAATAAAAATTAACTGGGCAAAGATAAAAATTATTTTGCAAATTGGATCAATTCTGGATAAGAAGTTGTGCATGTTAGGATTTTCCTGGTGGTAATGAATCCCTCTCTAGCGAATCTGGTTTAATTTCCTGGTCCATTAAGCTGTCTTTTGTTGCAGTAGAATCTTCCTCTGGTATTGTATGGGTCTCATCTAAGGTGTCTATAATAGTACTGTCTGTTTTTCCAAAAGTTGTATCTTCCAGAGTAGTCTCTTCTCTGGCAGTATCAATTTTAGTGGAATCTCTGCCAAGAGAATCATCATAGGTGGTATCAATTATTGAGCTATCAACAATTGTTGAGTCAAGAGGTGAGGTTTGTAATGAATCGTTCTGCTCTTTTTTCTCCGGTTCTGGCAGTATGAAATTATTTTTATTAAAATATGTAGGAATTCTGTTAGTAAATTCAAGATCTGTATAGTTTTCAATTAATTCCTTAAGCAGAGGCTTAGCCTGAGTAGTATCTGAATATTCGGTAAGGAGTAAATGAGCTTTGAAGTATAGGGCTCTGGGATAATAAGAAGATTCTGGATAATTATTTATAATACTGTCCAGTAGGGTGATCGTTGTATCAATATTTTGCTTATCGTAATAATAGCCTTGAGATTTTACAAAAAGAGTTTCTCCTTGTTCAAGAGTGCTAAAAAATTGTTCATACGGTTGATTTTTCAAAAGATTATGAGCAGATTTGGTGAATTTTGAATTGGGATAATTTTCTTCAAGTTCTGTTAAAATTTGTTTTTGAGTTAGTGAATCAGTTATGTAATTATGATGAACCCATAAATTCATAAACAATATTTTAGGCTTGTAAATTTCATCGTATTGAGTAAGAATTTCCCGGTATTGAGTAATTTTATTTGCAAGGGAATCATTTTTCGTCCTAATATTTTTTAGGTAATTCTCATCGTTACTGGAGTCTGTAACTGTACTATCAGGGGCTGCAAATATAGTATCTTGGGGGGAGGACATCGAGTCTGATAAAGTAGAATCTATGATAATTTTATTTGATATTGTATCTTTCTTAGTGGAGACAGTATCGAGCTCTGTTATACTAGAATCCGCGAGGTTAGTTTTTTGGGAGGATATAAGGGAATCAGACAAAGTGTTGACCGAGTCTTCTTCTGTGCTAACTTTTGATGAATCATTTGTTGTAGAAATTGAATCAGATTTAGTCTTAAGTGTGTCATCCGGAGATTTATCAGCATTTGCTAACAGAGAATCTTCAACTTGAGCTATTGAATCATTGTTTGTCTTTGTAATTAGAGAATCATTCTGTGTTGTATCAATTTTAGCTGTAATTTTAGAAATTTCTGAACTTAAAGAATCAGTTTGAATTTGCAGAGAATCTAACTCTTTATTAATTGCATCAAATTTGGAATTGAGTGAATCATAAATGGTTAGAGCAATTTCGGGTTGATTTAAATCCAAACAATAGGTTTCAGCTATTTGTAGATATGTATCCACTAGCTGACTATATTCCATATTCTGAGAATATCCAGTGATTTGCAGGAACAGTTCTGCTATTTTACTTTTTATTTGAAAATTATCTTTTAAATTTTCAGGTAGAGCTTCTACACTAACTTTATCAAATTTTTCATTCGCTCTGGTATAGTCGTTTTGTTTTGTAAGATAAATATTACCCTGATGGTAGTTTATCAGAGTTTTTGTGTCTTGGGAGATGTTTTTTTGTTTCAGTTCAGATAACAGATTTTCAAAGGCAGTCGTATCATTCAAATGTGCTTTATTAACCGCTTTAAAGATTGTGAGTTCATGAATTTTTTCCTTACGGACTTCCTCTTTTTCCAGTTCTGCCAGGTATTCAGATGCTTTTTTATAATTTTCGTTTTTAATATAGGTTTTTCCAATATATATCTTGGCATCCAGTATTTTTGTTTTTTCAGGTTTTAATTTTACAACTCTTTGAAAATACTTTCTGGCTTGTGCATAATTTCCCGAATTATAGTAAATTTCACCCAATAAAAAGTTTGCTTTGACTCTTGAATCAGTATTGATCTTTAGTTTGAGCAGTTTATTAAGCATTTCGCGAGCTTTTTCAGTATTATCTTTTTCCAGATAGTAAATTGCAAAATCAAGGTAAGCTTGATCTCTGATAGGCAAGAATCTTTCTCGGGAGAAAATAGCAGAAAATTGGTTATTGGCTTTCTCAAATTCATAAAGTTCTAAGTGGGTTTTAGTCAGATATAATTTAACTTCCAAATAGAGCTCACTATCTTGATAGTATTGTTCAAACTCCTGAAATTTTTTTAGAGCTTGAATATATTTCTCTTTTTCAAAATAACATTTTCCAATCAACAATAAAGCGTCATCAGCCCATTTGTTTTCAGGATATTCTTTTAAAATATAAGCGCATTTCTGTATGGATTTATCCAGCTTGCTTTTAACGCTTTCATTAACTCTTCCCTGGTTGTTTTTCTTGGCTTCCAGTGCTTCTCTGAAATATTTTTTTGCATTAAAAAAGGTATTATAGTAAACACAAGAGGAGAAAATGAATAGTATTAGTAGCAATATGCTATATGAAGTATATTTTTTCATATTTTTGCAGTATAAAAGTTCAGATTCTTTGTTTTAGTAAATCTATGCTTTTTTCAATATCCAGATTTGCAGTTCTGTCTTTATCCCAGAATTCTACTCCTGCCCGTCGGAGCTTTTTGTAGATTTTATAAGTTTTTTCCCCTAAAACATTTTCAGGATTCTTAGCTTGCGGATCTTCCATATTTTTTATACGAAGGTCCAGTCCCTGGCAGGCTGCTATATACTCGATAGCAATGATCTTTTTTACGTTACTCAGCACTTCTCTGAGCTGACGACTGGCTATAGTTCCCATTGAAACATGATCTTCAATGTTTTCACTGGTTGGAATAGAATCCACACTGGCAGGATGGGCCAGAACTTTGTTTTCGGAGGCAAGAGAGGCAGCAGTATATTGCATAAGCATTAGTCCATTATTTAAACCGGGATGGGGAGAGAGCATGCTGGGAAGACCGTTGTTATGAAACTGAGAAGTAAGTTTGTAGATTCTTCTTTCGGAAATATTTCCAAGTTCAGAAAGAGCAATTTTAAGATAATCACTTATAAGAGCAATTGGTTCACCATGAAAATTTCCGCCGGAGTAAGCTTTTTTGTCAATCTCAGATTCCGGAAAAATAAGCGGATTATCAGTTACAGAATTTATTTCATTAGATATAATCTCAACAGCCCATTCCAGTGTAGCATTTATAGGTCCTGCTACTTGCGGGAAGCAGCGCAGTGAGTAGCTATTTTGCACACTCGACAATTTGGAATCTATTAATTTGCTGCCCTTGTAATCCTCTCTGACTTTTTGAGCAATTTCTCTTTGTTGAGGGTGCTGTCTTAATTCATGAATTTTATCAAAAAAGGCGTCTGATACTCCTTGCAAAGCTTCCAAGGAAGCTGTAAAAATATGAACAGCATTATCTAGCAATTTTTGGGCATCAATCAGGGCAAGCGCTGTAATAGCAGTCATTACGTTGGTTCCGTTATTAAGAGCCAGACCTTCTTTAGGTTCCAAAACCACCCTTTTCAAGCCAGCTTCTTTCATAGCTTTATAGCCGGAGATAGTTTTTACAATTTGCTCATCTTTTGATTTTTTTTCTATGGTGATTACACGTCCGCTTTCTTTTTCCTCGTCGTGCGGAGAGCGGCTTAGTACAAGCATGATATGAGACAGGGGAGCCAGGTCACCGCTTGCTCCTACAGACCCTTGTTCTGGTACTGCAGGATGAATGCCGTTGTTTAACATCTTAATTAGTGTTTGGAGCGTTTTTAGACGAATACCAGAATAGCCACGCGCCAGGGAGTTAATGCGCAGTAGCATGATAGCCCTAACAATTTCTATAGGAAGAAAGTCGCCAACTCCAGCAGAATGACTGGTAATTAAGTTGCGCTGCAATTCACGTAATTTATTCCGAGAAATTTTTTTATTTTTTAGGGAGCCAAATCCTGTATTGATTCCATAAACTGTTTCTTCATCCCTAATTATCTTTTCTACGTATTTACGACATTCTACAATATTTTGTTTGGCTTGCTCCGTAAGTTCAATCTCTGTGTTTTCTCGGGCAACTGCTTCAACCTGTCCTAAAGTTAATGATTTGCCGTCAATTTGAATTTTTTTCATATATTTAGAATTTTTTGGAAAAATATGCTTTTACTTTTTGTGACATAGGATTGTAATCAAAATTAAAAGAGATCCTGTTTGTGGAAGAAGTATTGTTATTATAATAATGGGCAGCTCTTACAGCTTTAATCACACTAACTATACGGTTGATAACCATAGCTCCTACAGTAAATTGGGAGATTATATCATACTGGTTTCGATCACGTCTTAATTCTCCAAAACGCAGTTGTTTATCCTTATCCTCCCATTCCCAGGCTCGATTGCCTTCATAAAGGTTGTTTTTAAGAAATTCATTGTATTCTTCTTCGGTCCAGCCACCATTCAGGAAGTAGCGTGCATAAATATATACATTGTTATTGTATTCTTCGCTTGATGAGAAATCCTGCATCAGATCATAATATTGTTCGGTGCCATCAGTTATTTTTGTGCTGGCATAGGAATATGCATATTGTTTAAAGTCGTCTTCAATCCAATCGGCTTGTTGTTTAAAACCCGCATAGCCTAACCAAAGAAATGCTTCGGCAGTTAAACTGATGTATCCGGATGTCTTTGATTGAGCGTAAATTTCGCCTGTTCCGGGTAAAATCGCTGAGAAAAAAGCCGCTTTGAACTTAGATTTTTCTGCTGCTACCAAACCGGAAGTCGCAATTAAAACTAATAATATTAGCAGGAAAATTTTCTTGGTCATTTTGTCACTCCAATTTTGATTAGTTTCTCATTGTTACCAACTTTTAATCGGGCGAAATACACTCCGGAAGTTACGTCTGCTATATTCCAGACAAATTCATTATTAATTCCTGCTTCCAGATTCTTACTATCGGAGAAGAGCAGGTCAGCGGAGAGATTGTAAATCTTAACTGATGCATTCTGTTCTTCTGGAGATTTAATTTTTATTCTTACATCTCCGTAACTGGCAGGATTAGGATAGGTTGTTATGGACAGCGAGCTAACGCTTTGACTATGACCACTTTCGGCAGGTTCTACATAACTCCAACGCTCAGGACCATTTTTGTAGCCATTCCAGTACATTTTGGCATGATAATTGTTGGGTTTATTCAGAGAGATAATATTTATAAGAGAGTCTGATTCGGGATAAATCAAATTACGAAAATTGCTTGTTTCCAGCAAATAGGGGGAAGCTTGCGCTCTACCAAAAGCAAAAGAATAGTAATCTTCAATTTTGCAATTTTGTGATATTGTTTGAGTGTAGTCAGTATCCGTGGAGAGTAGCAATGAAGTTCCCTCTGCCAAAAGATTGTGTCCTATTAGGGGTGAAGTGGTTTGATATGAGGATTTATAAAGAATTTTGGGGAAGTGGCTTAATAGTGCACCATTCTGAGAAATTGCAAAAACATTGTCATCACCAGTAAAGACTATGTCGTGCTCTCCGTCGTGGTTAACATCACCAAAGGCGATATTACTGATCTCTGAGCAGGGATAGCCGGCAGCCTCAAAGGTCTTATCAACTTTACCATCGTAACATTTATAAACACTGCCGTTATTGTCCTGCAAGAATATGATTGAGCTATTTTGTTTTGTAGATATGATAGGGTAGTAATTACCAATTTTTGTGGGAATTTCATATTCGGCTATCTGGGTTAAAGTGGAATCGTAAATGGAAATAGTTGAAGGAGAATGCACAGCAATTATCTGTTTTTTAGATGGATTATAGGCTATTCTTTCAGTACTTTTTTCCAGATGATAAGTTTTTTCTATATTCGTTGCGGATATATCATAAAGAAGCAAGGAATTTTTTGTAGGCACGCAAATTGTGTTGTGATCAAGAGCGAAAGGTGAATCGGTGATTGGGTCTCCTGTATTTTTAGAGTTGATTTGAAATAGCGGAGTAGAAGAGAGGTCGTATTTTATAATAAAAATAGAATCGGGTTGTAAAGTGCCTAGAATATAATCGTTATCATTCTGAAGAAGAGATAGGGGATTTGACAGAGCTGAATTAAAGTTATAATTAAATTTTCCAAAAAGATCGTTATTTACAAAAAGAGTGGAATCGGACGTATAAAGTATATTTTGCGAATCGTAATAGTTATCTTCAAAAACCAATATTTCATTAGTAGTATTGAACTTTGATGGTATTTTATTCCTGGTAAGATTGTGATAGAAGTCATACTGAAATTTAAATGACATGGTGCTGGAGGCATTACTAATATCAAAGATTTCTATATGAGAATTTACATCGGCATTCGAAAAAGTAGCTGGTTTTGTTTCGGAACCAAAGTGATAATTATGAAAACGGTTTGTGTCTGTAGGACTCCATTCACCGGCTTTTACGCGGAAGAATGCCTCATAAGGAGTGCCATAGGGGCGAAAAGAATTTAAATTTCCAATATCTTTGATTCCATCTGCTTCTACTAGTTTTACACCCCGATTGTTGTATTGAGAGTTAATACGATTGGCATCAAACCTAGTATAAACTTTACCATCGCTGATTACGGTTTCTTCATAAATAATGTGATCATCCACATGCCAGATACAAAGTCCACCGTTGGTATTAGCTTTTTTAAAGTTATCCCAGGTAGGCAGCATAAAATCGTATTCATAATTGATCTCCTCTGTTGCCGGATCAGCGGGATACATGGGTACCCTGCCGCTAGCGTCTAATTTGAGCAAAGGAGCACCGTCACCGTTAAGGTCGGTTTGTCGATTTTCTAATAAGTAGTATTCAGAATCATTAATTGGTATTTTTATAAATTGAGGATTTGAAGCATCAGGGATTTCTGCAGCATCGATATAGAGATTGCCTTCAGTAGGAGAAGTAACTGTTATGCATTTTTCATGTTCTTCAAAGTATTCACCCCAGATAAGATTACGACTCCAGGCACTGGGCAGTGTTGGTAAAGCTCCTTCAATAGCAATGGTGTCGGGTTTTCCCATGGAGGAATCTATAGTTGTAACCATTGGTAATCCACCGCTATCCATTATATCCCAGTAACCTACAGCTGGAATGTTTAGTATTGTATTGTATAAATCTACA
>Ga0102934_1001023_pt1 | contig 19361 bp, 21 predicted proteins | sample SalPonR2_A_D1_MG_FD_78175 | JGI IMG/M metagenome (GOLD analysis project Ga0102934, IMG submission 78175) | Salt pond soil microbial communities from South San Francisco under conditions of wetland restoration - Salt Pond MetaG R2_A_D1_MG | ecosystem: Environmental > Aquatic > Marine > Intertidal... | reverse complement strand
TCAGGGACAAACGGGTGACTCGGTCGGGTGGAGAGAGTCGGGGGAAGGGGGGGGGGGGGGGGGGGGGGGGGGGGGGGATCATCAGTGCAAAAGCTGGGCAAGGCGAATGAATAGAAAATACATACTGTCTACTGTGTGAGGGCACCTGTGTGTGCTCGGAGATGGCTCAAGCAGGGAGTCACGATGGTCGAAAGCAGGAAAAAACGCACGACACGGACGCATGCGAAAAGAGGGTTCCGCGCAGAGGCACGGAGTAACGAAAAGAAAGCACGTCCATCACATGCACGTACTTCGTTGTTGGGTTCTTTCTCTCATCCCGCTCAACCACCTGGCACTCGCGTCTAACATGGCTCGATTCCTATCACATGTCAACCCATTCACGCCAGAGACCAAGCCTATTTCCGTTCAGGGGGTTCGTAGGGCTGCGCGGCGAGGTAAAGGGAGAAAACGATGGCCAAAGAGATCGACATTCCGACAGCCGTGGGGATGAAAAACTGTAGCCACGGGGTGTTGCCAATGCTGGCCGCAATTTCGTCCACGGTGGAAAAATAATCCGCGATGAGGGTCGTGGAGGAAGGGGGAGATGCGACAGAGGAAGCAGCCGTGCTAAACCAGTCGCTTTCAAAGGCTTGTAAGGGCCCACAAGAGGCAGCGGGGGTAGATCTTCTTGCGATAGGCAGGCCTGTACAGGAGGGAAGGGGAGGGGGTGTTGGCAAGCAAATATCAGGGGCATGTCCGAGATATGCAATTCAAGGGTAGCAGGAAAGAGAAAGGGAGAGACGGTACGATAGCTTATTTCTCCGCCTGATTGCTTGGTTGACGCTCCAATATAGCCACCCAAACGCTAGGAAAAATAATCAGGAAGTTCATGAACTTACAAAACTAATTCTCTTCCCCCCTGCTCTCGATCTTTTCATCCCGTCCTCTTTGGGAAGATGTCAGCTATTTTCTCCCATTACCCGACGTACCTTGTGTCTTTGGGGCCAGGAATGCTTGCGCTACAAATGTCGTGAGTACGAATGCTAGGGCTAATGCTGTGCACGAGGATCGTCGCGCTGCTCCGGCCATCATGTTTGTGCACACAGACGGACGGTGGAAATCAGGTGGGGAGGGGGCGTACAAGGACGTACCGAGGCAACTTTATCAACCACCTGAAAAAACAAGGGAAGGTACGAAGTCAGCACAATCCGCACACCTCACTGTATCACAGAGATAGTGAGTGACGGGATCAGACCGAGAATGGAGGATTGTCCTCCCAGTTAACGCGTGGATCTTGCTTTGTTTTTGCTGCCCCCCAGGCGACAGGACGCAGTGTGAGCTCCATCGATGTTCCAACACGATCTGCAGGAGCCCCTTTTTCTCGAATGGTATGGGACCAGGGCGGCACTCCTACGTTCCTCGACTCACAACTTGATACTTCCAGACAGGTGCGGTGCTTGAGCTGACCCTCGGGAAATTTACGAGCATGGCAACCAGGTATGCAGTGCGTGCGAGGCACCTTTCTTAACCTCCTCTCTCGTGTAATGCGGAGTCTAATCCATCGTCAACATTCCCTATACTCCCTCAGCTCGTCCCACACATCACACGATAATAATGAAGACGACCAAGATAAAGCTAGTCAGGGTCAAGCGGCTTTACATGCTCGGACGTTTCTGACGCAGCTAGTGGACGCGGCGGCTAGCGACGATGCTGCGAAGCTGGATTCCTTACTTCAGGAAGAAAAGGACCGGCATCCCGACTTAGAGGACGACTCCGCTGCTATTTTGCGGCAATACAAGGATGGAAATGGTCGCACAGCGCTGCATTTTGCTTGTCATGCGGGTCAAGTGGAGATGGTTCGACATATTTTGGACCTGGCGCCTGAGGGTGTAAGCTGGGAAGACGATAAGGGGGACACGCCTTTGATTCTAGCCGCCGCTGGCGGTGGCGATGGAAACACAAGTAGCGTAAGTCGCAAAGATTTGCTTGAGGTCTTGCTGGATAGGGGAGCAGACCCCAATCATGGCCCCGTGAAGGATGATGAACACGACGGTGCACGTGCCTTGCACCATGTTGCCGGGCACGACGACGTGGAGGCCGTTCGCACTTTGCTTCGGCATGGCAGCGATGTCAACGCCGCTGCAGGCACCGGCACACCGTTGCACTGGGCGAGTGCAGAAGGTGCGAAAGCGTCCTTGGAAGCCCTGATCGAGACGGGAGGCGATGTGGACGCAGTGAACGATCAGGGACTGTCTCCCATCATCCTCGCAGCCGCTCACGGGTGCGGCGGTTGCGTTGCGCTGCTTGCCAAGGGTGGTGCCGATGTCGGATTTATTTTGTCGGGTGCGGGGTTGACGGCGCTGCACATGATGGCAGAGTATGGATCCTTGGATGGCGTTCAGGCGATATTAGCCACGGGGGCACCCGGGGTGGCCTGTGCAGTGCAGGAGAGTGAAAATGGCAAGCCGATCCATCTAGCTGCATGGGCCGCACACAAAGACGTGGTGGAGACCTTGCTCCCCTATTCGGACGTCAAGGAGACGGTTGAGGAACTCATGAGCTGGGGGCGGGCGAGGGCAGCGGCCTACGAAGAGGAGAAAGGTAGGTCTTCCGATCACACCATGCTACCGCCCGAACAAGATTCCAGACACAGCAGTGGAGTGCACTTACCCCCCCCCGCAGCCTCGGCGGCGGACGTGGAAACGGCGTTGCGAGTGAAAGAGACGGCGAACCGTCACTACGTTGCTGGCGAGTACGGTCAAGCCCTCCCCTTGTATGACGAATCCATCGGGCTGAACGGGCGGGACTCTGCCTTGTGGAGCAACCGTTCTGGGTGCCTATTGAAGCTGGGACGTCCTGAAGACGCATTGAGGGACGCAGAAACGGCCCGGGCACTGAAACCCGACTGGCCAAAAGCCTGTTTTCGCATGGCGGAGGCACGCTTAGCACTGAAGAGGTACGAAGATGCGGCCTTGGCAGCCTATGAAGGTATCCAGCTGGACTCGGGGAACCAGGCGCTGCACAAGATACTGAAAACCGCGATAGAGCTCGGAAGGGCGGAGCACCAGAAGAAAGTCAAAGAACGGGAAGGGAGATAATGGAACTTGGAAAGCGGGGGATAAAACATCGAACACTCAAAACATTGTAACAAGCAGAATATCAGTACATACAAAATACAGCGTTACTTTCCCTTGGCCTCCAACTATAGATCCCCGTCATACACACCTCCCCTTCCGTCCCTCTTCCCTCCCCTCGTCGCCCGTTCATCTCTCAGTCCACACGCAGGTACTGGATGGTGATGTGCGCGCCCTGGGTGAAATTGGTCCACCCAGGATACTGAGCATGTAAATGCAACGCCAAGGCACGCCCTGGCAGCAAGGCCGATATCAAATCGCCCCCATCTGACTGCACTCCTTCCTCCTTGGATTCTTCGTCATCCTGCGCCTTGCCCCTCGGCGAGGCCAGGGGCCCGACGAAGGTCTTCTCATGCGTCTGCCATATCTTCACGGCGTGCAAATTCCGATACACCTCCGTACCCACCACCACGCGTGGGATCCCCTGCTCTGTGGTGCTCGTCGGGGAGCTCGACTCCACCACCAAAGCTTCCCCCCATGTGTAACTGCCAATGTACGTGCCACGTAGGTGCGGATGCTCACTGCTCCATCCTTGATCATGGGACGTTACCGATATACGGGCACCCACAACCTGATGCCCGTGGAGATTTGTCGGGATAGGGTGTGTCAGGTACGCGAAATTTCCGTTTGAGATCCGGACGGGTTCTTCTTTGCTCAGCGTCATTTCTTTGTACGAGCCAGCGAAATGCAAGATGAGGGGAAGTACCTCACACGGCACAGGCGCCCGGTGAGAGGATTTGTCGCCATTGGACAGAGCATCCCACAAAGCGTCAATGTAGCCCCGGCGTTTCAAAGCTTCGGAGACTGCTGTTTGAAATGCCCACGGGTTGTGCCGCGACAGCCGCATAGGTCGACGGCCATGGGACGAGTGAAGATGCCCTCCACGGTATGCAGGGCCGGAATTATTAGACGATGATAAAGCAGGGCGTGAGGATTGCGAGCTTGAGGAATTTGCTTGGACGCTGGAGCTGATAGAGGCACCCATGTGTACGAACACGGCTGCTTGGTGAGACCTGTGAAGCCACTACTGAGGCGGATAGAACAATGCATGAGTGAAGTTGCCTATACAGGAAGAATTTGCGAACGAGATCCGTACAGAACATACGTCCGTCCCCGGTGTGACCATGGTGGTGTCTATGTAGCTATGCAACGACTAAAAAATAAGGCTGTTCACATCCTATTTGCGGGCAAGATGACAAGTCCCTGATTTACAATGGCCGGCACGGAATTTTAAATCGCGGCCTTGAACGTCACATATCCTTAACGTCATAGGTTGGTGAATATGACCAGCCATGTTCACCAAATCTGCACATCAAATGAAGCACACTGAAGTGTTTGTTGCCGGGTGCCGTTGGGGGCTGAGCAGGAATTTGATTTGTGCGTCCGTCTGGCTCGACACTTTGCCAAAGGGGGTGAGGAGGTTATCAACGTCTCTTATCTTCATTCTTGACTGAGCGCAAGCTACGTGGGTGCGGAGCGTGATGGCAAGACACGGAGGGGAGAATACAACAATATGTTTTTCATGTAGAGGGATGAGGTACATTTTGTGGCGATGTCTCGGCGACTCCGATCAGGTTGCCTGCCCCTTGCTCTCTTATACACCCTTCCACCTCCTTACGGCAGTACAGGACATGGCATCGTTAAAGGACCCGAAGGCAACCTTACATCACTGGTGAGTAATACGATGCGCTGCAGTGCTTGTAAAATTGCATCTTGTAGATTAAAAATGGGGTGGTTTTGCCAATGCCACCATTGATTCTTACTCGAGAATTTTTGTATTGATAGTCGAATAAGTCTCCACTTGCCTAGCTCTTGTAAGGCCCAGCTAATACAAGATGTCTTGGAAGTCGATGAGGAGCTGCAACCAGACAAAGTTTGTAAATCATTCGCTGTGGAGGGGTCAGCGCTGAATGTGCATCTGGTGTCATGTGACCTGAAAGTCCTAAGGGTTGCTGTGTCCTCTTTCTACGACATGCTTACGGTGGCTCTTAAAACTCTGCTGCAGTTCGACAACGAAAATGGACTTTAACAGGACTTGAGGTTCACCTCATAACTTCTTTGCTGAACAGGTTGGGATTCGTGGAAAACCTCCGGGGAAGGCGATGTATATATTGGTGGAAAATCTTTCCCACGTGAAGGGCCTCGTCCGTACCTTGCACGGAACTTTGAAGCATGTAAGAACCTTCAAATTAAGCGTTAAAGCACATTCTGATCTAGCTGATGGACGCTGAGAGAGTTGCTCGGATTCAAGGCTTGTTCGTTCTCAAAGATCATGGGGTCTTCCTTTGATCTGTAACACTTGATGACGGACCTCCCATGCCGGAAACCAAATTTCTTGGTGGCGAACACAATTGTTTTACTTTCTCTTTCCAATTCATTTCTCCTTTAAATGCTTTATTTCAAATACCCTTGTTGCTCCCCGCCTTTACCCATACTTGCCCCGGTTGTGTGTACTTTGGGGCTTTCTTTTGTACAGTGGCGCCTTGACGCTCCTCCCCCGCCGGACCTTATGGACTCAGTGACGACAACTTGCGTTCGGCTTTAAATCTCAGCATTAGTATCAAGGGTAAAAACTAGCAATGACTTTCCCTACAGTGCTTGTACCCGCGCCCATGCCATCCACGGAAAAACTCGGCATTTTGGTTCTATCAGCCATGCCCTTCCTCAGGCCATCTCAGTCCCTCTGACGGCTGTTTTTACAATCCCACCGCCCGCGAATGGCCTTCCCCGCCCTCCGTTCCCAGCCCTTCCCCCACGCGCCGCATCCAAGTCTTTCACCTCGGTGTACTCGCTCCGATTTGGTGGTTTGTTCCCCGTGGACGCCATCGACAGATACGAGGCCCCTGAGCCCGACCCCCCTCCCCCCCCTGCCGCACTCCTCAGACTGCTTCCAGCTCCTATGCCTTGTGGGTGCGAGACAGGATGGGCCGGGGGCACGTGGTGGTGGTGCGCCGTCCTCCGCGACTGGAGGGTGTACAGCATCAAGAAGAGGATCATCAGCTCCAAGCTGTGCTTGATCAGCACGTACACGTCCCAAAAGTGGTTGCGGGGGGTGGCCAGGGAGCTCAGAGGCTTGTGGGCGCGCCACAAGGCAATGAAGGTAGCGGCCAGAAAAAGCTCGACCATCGCCCGGAGGACAAAGAAGACGTTCCCGAAGACGGTGATCCAGATAATGGTCCGTACCTGGGAGTCCGTGGGCACTTGGTTGATGGCACCCAGGGTCGTCAACACCGTCCGAAAACGGTGCGAGAAAATGGAGATTTCCACCACGCACGCCATGGAGACGAGGGCCAGCATGATCGAGTCCAACAGCGTCATGACCTGGGAAGAGTAGATGCCGGCCAGAAAGAGCGCGAAATTCGCAACTTCAAAGGCAGCGAGGCTACCCATGATGCTCAGAAAAGTCGTCATGGGTTCATGTTTTCGCACCGGTTTGAAAACCTTCTTCAACAAATCTGCCCAATAAATGATGATCAAGACAAAAATGGCGAATAGGCACAAGGTTCCCCCTGAGAGGAGTATTTCCGACACCAGCGTACCCGCCCAATGAGGAGTTTGGAAGGCCCAAACTTCGGCGGGCGCGTAGGAAGGCTCCAGGACGTCGGAGGGTATGAAAAACCACACGGCTCGTAAAGCAGCGGCGCCAAAAATAAGGAAGTAGAAGGTTTTGATGGCAGTCTGTCAGAGGAAGAGAGCGGGGGAAAACAATTTTACTAGTACTTAGAATTAAGTAGAAACGGGAAAACATGCGGCAAAAGACATCTCAGCAAAGCAGCGCAAGTACCCTGGTGCGTCACGAAAGACTGGAGACTGCAAGCTTTTCATCCTAACACGTACCTCTGCGCCCTCCAAAATGATGACCCTACGACATTTCACCAAGGCGACCACGGCAATTAGGGTGAACAGGCATGCCATTACCAGGTCCTGTACCTTCTCTGCCACGGTCTCAGGCATGACGAGGACAGAGCTTTCTCAGGATGTTACTTGCTACTGGGTGCGGAGGATGCTGATGGTGCCCGACAATGACTGCTGATAGTGCGTTTGAAGGACAGGGAGCAGAACAAACTTGACGGAAATTGCAAGCCCGGGCCAACTGACGGACGAGCGGTCGAGCGCCTGACGGACAAAAAGTAAGGGCGGCAACACGGCTGTACTATTCGCCTGGGTGATTGAGTACGGACAAAGAAGAGCGACGGAGTGCATGGAACAAAGTAAGGCATGAGGGTCGTGCACACTGGACCCTGCTCAAGAGGCTTGTCTGCCTGACCACGAAACGCGCCACCGAGACTCATAAAAGGCCACAACTCATATATAAGTCGCCAACTTACAAAAAGGCATACACAAACCTGCACGAAAAGGACAAGACGTGGCGTTTGCCAGATTGAGATGTGGGGCTAGGGAGGAAGCCACCAGACTTGATGAATCTCCGGGTACTTTTATATCAGCCAGGGTCAATCTGTCGACGGCACAACTTTTCCAAAGGTACTGATTTGAACGGGCATGGCGGAAGATCCAATCATAGAAGTGGGCCAAGGTCTGAGAGGCTTGCTTTCTACGACATTTTCATAAAAAGTTCTTGGTCATCAAGGCACGACCTCGACTTCTTTTTTTCAAGCTCATATGTTCGTCTTCGCCCCGTCTTCAGGGTCTCCTGATCCAAATGCGCTGGGAAAATGTTTATATCAAGCAAGAAACATTTAAAAAAGAACATACGTGTCATTTAAACGAGGTCTTGACTTTCTTTTAAAGAAAATTATTGAGTCGTGTCTGCGCCATGCCCATTCATCCCTCCCTCTCCCCGCCCTCCATCTTGCCCCTGGTCCCCTCCACCTGATGCCGCACCTTCCGCCTCGTCGACATCGTCAAATTGGCCGCTGGCTGCTACCAGATTTGGAGAAAAGGTCAGGAGGCCTTCAAGATGGGCCAGCATGCGGCCCTGAGCGTAAACCCATAGACGTACGGTAGAAGACAAGTCAATACATCGATGCTGCCCATGCGAGAAGCCACACAGCCTGCACATTTCCTTGATGGCCTCGTACTTCGTATCGTTCGTTTGCGCAGTAGAGGGACACTCATACACACTTCCTCAACCATATCCCTACCTGCTCCTCGCTGGCTCCACTCGCGCCGTCAATGGAGGTTTGATCAAAGATCAACTCATCATCCCCTTCATTCTCACCGGCCTCAGGGGGATCGGGATTCATAAGGGCGGCCCGAGATAATGCTTCGAAAAGGGGGCCCACTGCAGAGATAAGGGAGAAGTGAAGATGCGCGACAGTTCAGGAACAGGGAAGGAAAGTACATGGAAGAGATACAACCACCCCATGTGGTCGGCGATCGGCGCCTATTCATTCGTCCCCTCTAGTTCGCGTGGCAGATACGCGACTCAAGCATGATTAAGAAACGATCGATAACTACTCCAGCGCTCCAGCGCATGGTTGGGAGCAATACTCACAGCTTTCCGGGTCCTCTGGAACAAAATACACTTCTTTCGAGGCGTCCTCGTCCTCGTCTTCACCGCCTTCAGAAATCTAGACGGTGGAAGGCGCGAATTAAATCGATTGTATCACTCAGATGTATAGCTGTATTTGTCATTCTCATTTTCCAAGGACGGCCTTTAATACATCACGAACAAGATCGCAACCTACCTGGCAGTACAAGCACGGCTTTGGAAACGAGGAGGGATCCTTCGAGATCGCATGGAGAGTAATACAGGGAATTTCTGCTTCATACAATTCCTCTCCCAGATCTGTATCTGCCGTCAAATTTGTCCCTTCATCTTCTTCACGCCTTGCTTTCCACCGTAAACGTTTGGAAGTTATTTGTAGAAGGCCTCGCCTTTCAGAGGGCCCCGTACTGCTTCCGTACGACATCTCCACGTCAACTAGCTCAAAAAGGAGCTCCTCGTCCCCCTATATTTTATAGCAGATACATGTTAGGTACGAGACTTGCATGACGACCATATGTGGGGCAAAAGATGGTGAGCAAATAGTGAGATGTCCGGGCCATGGATAGGGCTCCTTGAAACCCTCCATTCTCACCTGCTCCATGACCAAGGCTGCAGTTTCAAGCCTCACTCCTCAGACTCTGTTCTTAGGTTGTATTTACACTCTGCTTTTGTGTAAGTATACCAGATGTGAGTTCAAATCGATCATAGAGGCTCGAAGCCTCTGCTGCTCTTGTTTTTCTTCCGTGCCTGCAGGGGGGGAGGTTAACAATAAAGAGCCCTGGGAAGACAAAGCAGGGCAAGTCTACATACGCAAATATCTTGCTTTCTGAATGATGTCGGCTAGGATGAAATTAGATGTCGGCTAGGATAGAATTAAATGTCGATCAGCTCTACATGGGAGCATAAAAGTCTCCAAGGTAAAGGAGCATCGACCCTTATTAACCTGAGAATATAGATGTGCAGCGACTAAACATACAAAGGGTGATATAATGCAATCCTCCAAGAAACTTTCGGCTCATTTAAAACATTTTACTTTTCCTTTTATCTTGCTGTATTTGGTGGCTATGATTGTCTCCCTCTTGACCTTTATCATGAACCTTCAAGCAATCGTATGCATACAAGAACTCTTGGTAAACCTTCACTTAAAACCTCCAAAACCCATCAATGCCGCCATTTCAGGATCTACACCACCTTCTTCCTCAACCGTACTTTCCTCCTCTTTTGTTGCCCGCTGAATAACATTAATTCGGGCTTCTTTCCTTGCCTCTTTCCACTGTGCTTTAATTGCTTCATCTTTCTCCAGCTTTTTTTGGTACGCATCAATGGCACTTTCACGAGGGCCCGCCTTCTTCTTCTCATCTTCTCGTCGTTTCAAGGCATTCAGACGCTCTTTCACAAGGTCCACCCCCACCCTCTCCACCCGCATGCTGTAACCCAGGGCTTTCTGATGCTTCTTCCCGTTGATGTGGTCCAAGTAAGCCATCGAGTCTTTGAGCAAACATTGACAAATGTCACACCAGTAGCCGCCTTGTTGGTGGGGGGCTGAGCTTCCCGTGACAACTTGGATTTTCCCCACTTTTTCCTCCAGGCCCAGGTCGGCTTCTCGATGCTTTAGGTAAGCCCTCTTCGAGCCCTCAGGCCCTGCCGCGCCTGCCTCCGCCGCTTGAAACTCTTCTCGTTTCCTCACAAATCCCGGCTTCTTCTTCTCAACATCTCCTGATGCTTCCTGGTTGTACAAGGATGGGCAGGGAAGATGGAGATGATTCCCCCGCATCAAGGAGAGGGGATAAGTGGTGTGTCAGTAGAAAATAAGAAGGCATCGGTCGTGCAAAATGAAGCAAACGGAAAGGTCTTCACCCAGATAGTCTGGGCTTTGAATCAGATGCATATGTGTCGCTAGAGGGTCGTATTTTATCCCTCGCATCCATTTGAGTCTTCAACGGACCTTCTCCAGGCGTTCCTTGGCTATCTTCTCAAAATGCTCGAGGTCCCAGGTCCGACGCTCCACGTTCAATGCTCCCGTGGGGATTTTTTTCTTCTTCTGTTCATCGTCAGCCATCGTGTCTGGGCACCTGCATGTGCGTAGCGATGGGATGGGAGCATTGGATGAGCACACAACAGACAAGCTGGAGGAGGTAAATCCTAACACGCTATCAGGCAGGGCACAAAGAGAAAAAAAAGGCCTTCATTTTCATAAGCACAACTAAAACATAGCTAGTTTCCTGCTCATTTCCTGTGAAGAAGAGCGCCTTGACAGGAATGTGCAAGAGTCGGCGACGGAGGCCGTTGTCTCACGTTTATACCTTTACCTCGCGTTTTTCACGGCGGCTTGAAGTTTTGCGGTCGAGCATTTCACTTGTGCATTCTTTTCTTTTCCCGACCTCACCATCTACCTCATTTAACACCCACCACGCGCACCACAGGCATTGCTGTACATTTAAGCAAAGCTGATTCTCCTGTACGCGGACAGAAGGGTGGCAGCGTTGGCATCCGTCGTGCGCAAAGATAACGTTTTGTGTGCGTCCGAGACGTCCTACGCAGACGCCTCTAGACACCGCAGTAATGGCAACTTTCCTTCGATTTCCTCGTCGCTTTATCACCAGTCCCTCCATTACAAAATTTATTGCTGGTACAAAGAGAAACAGGGTGCCATATGTGTGCATTCCCACGCTCTCTTCCATCCAGAGTTCCCATTTGGCCACCCTTCCTGACATTGCCGCACCTACCCTCGGACTCGACGAGACCCAGTGCGAATATTTCAACCTCGCTCATTCCTTCGCAAAAAACGAGTTGACACCCGACAACGCGGCCAAGTGGGACAGTAAAGAGATATTCCCCGTAGAGACAATGCGAAAAGCAGCCCAGCTGGGTTTCGGTGCCGTCTTCGTGCGGGAAGATGTTGGGGGCAGTGGCATGTCGCGGTTGGAGGGATCCGTCATCTTTGAGGCGTTGGCCGCTGGATGCACGAGCACGGCTGCTTATATGACCATTCACTCCATGTGTGGATGGATGTTGGACTCTTTTGGCACCGAGGCGCAGCGTCAAAGATGGCTCCCCCGGATGGCCACCATGGACCTCCTCTCTTCCTATTGCTTGACCGAGCCCAACAGTGGGAGTGACGCAGTCTCTCTTTCAACCAAGGCCGTGCGGGAAGGAGACTCGTACGTGCTGAACGGAAGCAAAGCTTTTATCAGCGGTGCGGGTGTCAGCGACGTGTACCTGGTCATGTGTCGAACGGGTGAGAAGGGCCCTCGGGGGATATCCTGCATTTTGGTGGAGAAGGGGACGGAAGGCCTGTCATTTGGGGCCCCTGAAAAGAAGCTGGGCTGGAAATCACAGCCAACAGCCACGGTGACATTCACAGACTGTCGGGTGCCGGCTTCGAATCTGATAGGCGTGGAAGGGGAAGGGTTCAAGTACGCGATGAAGGGCTTGGACGGTGGACGTATCAACATTGCCACGTGCAGTGTGGGCGCCGCACAGGCATGTGTGGAAAAGACCCGGGCGTACATCATGGAGAGGCGACAGTTTGGGAAGGCGATAGGGGAGAACCAGTACGTGCAGTTCAAATTCGCGGAAATGGTGACCTCCGTGGTCGGGGCCCGGCTGATGGTACGACAGGCTGCCAGATTGCTGGACGCAAAGGATCCTCAAGCAACGGTGGCGTGCGCAATGGCGAAGAAGGTGGCAACGGACTCGGCATTCACCGTAATCAACGACGCGCTGCAGATGCATGGGGGATACGGGTACCTCAAGGATTACCATGTGGAGCGGTACTTGAGGGATGTGAGGGTGCATCAAATTTTGGAAGGGACGAACGAGATCATGCAGATGATTATAGCGAGGAAGCTGTTACAGCAAGATTAGGTTCCAATTGAAAACAGGGGGGTAGTGGTTAGGGGAGGTTATGATACACGAATGGATGTGCGGCGAGTGCACCGATCTTACGAATAACGATGTCCGAAGTTAGCCTGCTCTAATACAGTGTAAAGTGATAGGGAAATATGTACATTGTTGATACACCCGTGCTGCCTTCCAGCCATCGTATTGTGTTCTTGTTCAGGGCTCTCCAAGAGTCATAATTAGCGAGCAACTTCCGTCTCGGGCGAATCCCATGAATTTGAAGTTTGAATATGCTCCTAGGCACCTTGGAAGAAAAAAGAATGGACAAGCACGCGTCAAGAGCAAGTTTTACAGCTATCATACCGCTATCACATCCATTGCAACTTATTCCGCGGTCTATCTCACACGCAGGCCTTTTTCGCATTCTGGTCAGGTTCCCTGTATGCTCGCACGCCCTTTCTGTACTCTACCGTTTGTGTTGCCCATCTTGTCCTCCTGTACGCCGACAAGTGCCATTGTCCTCGGTCGGTAAGACGTGACTTCATCAGTTTCTCTGTCAGCGTAATCTTACCTTTTCCTCGTCATATAAATGCCCAAACCCGCTGTTTTCCTTCCCCGACAGATCTGTCGCTACCACTACCTCAACACCATCTATCCTACGCGACGGAATGGCTCCTGTTTACCCCCGCATTATAGCTTTATTTGACGTTGATGGCACACTGACGCCAGCCCGAAAGGTTATTGAGCCAGCCACCATAGCCTGTCTCAAAAAGCTGCGTGAAAAAATCACGATCGGTGTTGTTGGTGGCTCTGATTTTCGGAAGCAAATGGAACAGTTGGGACCTACTGTCCTAACGGACTTCGATTATTCATTTTCAGAAAATGGTCTAGTCGCCTATCATGAAGGAATTCAGATTGGCCATACCTCCATGAATGCTCACTTGGGCGAGGAAAATATCAAAGCAATTGTGAATTGGACGCTGCGATACCTGTCTGGTAAGGAGGAATCCTGCAAATGAAAGGAGATTTAAAGAGTTTGGGCTTTCAAGCCAGATTTGCTTCATTCAAAGACTTCCAACTGAATTTTGGTTCTCTATTTCACTCGACCCTGCTTCTTCAGACTTGGACATCCCTATCAAGCGCGGAACTTTCATCGAGTACCGAACAGGGATGCTGAACATCTCACCAATCGGAAGAAATTGCAGTCAAGAGGAGCGCGACGCTTTTGAGGTATTTGTAACATAAGAGAAAAAGACAAGAGGGAATGAGTGCAGAGAAAGGGATAGGAGACGAGCCCACATGTCCTGTACAAGTAGCCACTGTCGCTTATCTTGATTCTCTTTTTCAGGTGATGGATCTTCAAAAAGGGATTCGTAAGACGCTCCTGGAGAAGATGCGGGAGAAGTTCGCCCACTTAGATTTGACTTACTCCATCGGGGGCCAAATTTCTTTCGACGTATTCCCGAAGGGGTGGGACAAGACCTATTGCCTCAAGTGCGTTCACACACGGGGCTTGTCTGTCAGATTAGGGCACAACAACCTCTCCCTCTCGTCGGACCTCGGCATAGGAGTGCAACACTTTGATCTGTGAACGGCACACTTGAATATTGATCTTAGAAACGCGTGCGCAGGAAAAGTAACTTTCATACAGGACTGAATCTCATCTTCATGGTGTCCCCGTCCTTTTCCCCCCTGATCCCTTTGGCTCTTCCTTATCTTGCCCTCTTTTTGCAGGTACCTCCCAGAGAGCAGCTTCGATGAGATTCATTTTTTCGGTGACAAAACCTTCGAAGGAGGGAACGATTTTGAAATTTACACGCATCCCCGCGTTATGGGCCACTCAGTGAAAAACCCCGAGGAGACGGTCAAGCAGTTGGAAGAGCTGTTTTTGAAATAGGAGAGGGGGCCAGAAAGAAAATTGTCTCGAATGTAGGAACAGTGTCAGTTAGGTGTGGAGATGTGGGTTTGAGACAGCAGTAGACAGGCCGCCAGTGCCGTGGGGATGGCGATAGGAGGACGCAAACCATGGGGCCAGGACGCCAGGGATTAAGGGAAAGTATAAATATTCTCATGCCGGGACAAGCCCTTCGGGCTCTCGTCATTGATAGATTCATTTTTCACTTCAGTTTTGGCGATTTTTGTGTCGTGCAAATACATAATTGCTTGCGCGTCTTGACTAAGGCAATCAATTAGTCTGCGCTCAGTTTTGATCGGTGTGAAAGATATACATTACCTGCGTCTACCTCAGTTTGTGTAAACAAACGGATCATGTCCTCACTTGAAAATCTCCTTGCGCCTTAGCCCTACCCTGCGGAAGCAATCGCCTCCACCATCTCTCTGCTTTCTTGTGTAAGTGGATGCTCTTTCCCCAAACTGATTTCGCGGACTTGCACGGCCCTAGTAAATAAGATTTTCATCTCCCTTTTTATCAGCGCCTGGCTTTTTCCGGGCAGGGTTTCAAGACGGGGCCGTAAGTATTCGTATAGACAAGCAGCCAGGCCGTGGAGGTAGTCGCCTTTTTCTGGGAAAAATGTCGGTAAAAGACTGTCCATGGTATCATTCATGCGCCGGAAGAGCGATATCGCCGCTGGAATGGATAAGGAGCGGAGCGTGTGGACGACGGGAGGAGGAAGAAGTGAGAATGAAATGTATATTTTACCGTGAGCATCCCGTCCGCTTGCACCCAGCCCCCTCCTTACCTGCGTATTCTTTCATTTTCACGTTCAAATTGATCAGCATGGCCACGGGCTCGATCAACAAATAATGTCGGGGATGGAGGCGCAACCGAGACGGCGTGCCCCGTGCACCCCCTCCCTCCTTCCGCCCCTCTCGCGTCGCCGTCGCCGTGTGCAGGAGCATCATGTCGTCCAAGTGCTGCTTGGCCGCCCCCAGCGTCTGCCCGCGGACCAGCAATTGCCCTTGCACCGTTCCGATCTCCACACGCTCCAAATAGGCATCAACTTCCTTCGTCGTGAATGTCGCCCCACACTTGATGCACCGGCGGGCTGCCTCCTCGTCGGTCTCTTCCGCGATGGCCTCGTTCTGGGCGGTGGCTCCTGCTGGGGAGGCGAGACCGCCCTCCGAATCCAGCCCTTCACCGCTCTCAGTCCCGGTCTTTACTCCTGATCTTGGTTCCTCCGGTGCCTTTGGCTCCATTGTCAGGCTGGCAAGCCGCTCTTCCGCCACGCCTTCTCCCTCCACCTCCTTCTGGGAGCTGCCTTCCTCCCCAAGGTCCTTCTTCTCCTTCTTCTTTTTCTTTTTTTTCGCCTTCTTTCCTTCGGTCCGCTCTATCTCCTCCTCCTCCGCAAGCAGCAAGGCGGCGGCCGCGGCGTCGTGGGCGCCTTGCACAGGGGAGGCGGGCCCGGCCACCACACGTCCTTCCAATCCACACTCGGCACAACAGAGGGTGCCTAAGAGCGCGTCAGCATCCTCGCCCTCTCCTTCGCCTTGGCAGCGGGAGCACGCGCAGAGGAAATGTTTCGTCTCCTGCAATTCTTTCTGGCGCACGTCACGGGGAACCAGCAGGTTGGTGTAATGGACACAGAGTTCCGCCCCCGCAGGGATCCCGTCTAGCGCCCGGAGGCACATCTTCCCTGTTTCCGAGTCGAAGACGTAGGCGCAGTTGGGCCGACACGAGTGGTTGAGGCAGGCCAATAGGGGGAATATCCCCATGCCTCGCATGTGGTTGAAGGACCGCCCGGACCCGATCCCATGACTGTTCACATTCACCAGACAGGCGAGGCGCACCGCGTCCTCCACCCCCGCCTCCTCCCCTTCCTCGCCGTCGCTTCCTCGACACCTCATCTGCTCAGGAAAGTGCTTCAAGAGGCGTCTCATCGCCTTGGCCACACACTGTTTCCACTCTTCCTTCTGCTCTTCCCAGTGGTCCGTCAATTTCTCCACGTCTCTCCACTGCAGGCATCTCTCCCTCCCGATACCCTCTGTCACCTCGGCAAGTTCGCCTGCATCCTCTCCCATTCCTTGTCCCCGCGCCAAATGCCATTGGCACAGCAACAGCACGACCATGCTCAACAAATACACGTCTGCCTTTTCTTCCTTCGCAATTTCCGCCACGCGGGTCCACACGGATTTCCCTGCCAGGCGATGGGCTGAGCCCCTGTTGGTACACGCGCCGTCTGCGCAGCAATATGTGGGGCCGTCAATAAATACGTCCCTTACTGAGGTCAAGCGGCCGCTTCCCGCAGCAGCAAATTTCCCACAAAAGACGCAGTACTCCGATGCGTACCGACTAAAGTTCAGCAAAGCTACGGGCTCTTCCTCAAAAATCAACTCCCCTGGAGCGAGGGATTTGACGGCAACCGCACATCTTCCGACGCCTGGACGAGGTGATGCGACAATCCGTAGGTTATTCCGGTAAATGGGGGGAATGTAGACCGCATTTGGGTCGGAAATGCGCGGGACGTTCTTTTTTTTCTTGGTTTTTTTCTTCTTTTTTTGGCTTGTTCTATCAGTTGTTTTTTCAGCCGCCTCGCACTCCTTGCCATTGGCCTCAGCATCTTGCCTTTCATCGCCAAGTTGTACAGGATGGTCTTGAACTTGGATCATGCTGAAATTCTGTGAATATTGGCGAGGATGAGGAGACGCAAAAAGCATCAATAACTGAGCGGGAGGGAGTGAGATATCTTCCGACGGCACTCCTTCCTGGAATGCTGTTTGTATTTCAAGCCACCTCACAACGTGGCTCCATGCATGCCGACATAGCAGGTTTCTACGTTGCTGCTCATTATTCGACTGGCAGCGTCATACCGTTTCATAGTAGCCGAGACCGCAAGTCAGGGTGTCGAGAGGAGGATGGGGTAAAACCCCTCAGCAGTGAGCATCTAAATTTGCATGGCCAGCACCTCGCATTTCGATCACACCCACGACACATGGCGACATTTCACGCACGATGTCTATCTTGTCGGTACAAATAAAGGCGGCTCACCTTCCAGGGGCATACCGCATGGTGGAAGCACTTCGTAAGTCGCCAAATAAGAGCGATTATCGCGTACACTTTGACCGGTGCCGGGAATGTTTTTCCTTTGCACACAACGCATTCTCCACGGTCACCCTGAAATTTCGGACTACGTGGCCTTGAAAGAGATAGCCTCGAAATGTCGGTGCGGATGCTGCAACCAGCCGGATGTGTCTGTGCGATTTTCCTTCTTACCGCCGCGCATGCCTGTACGTGCCCGGAGGAGATTTAAGCAAGGACAGATTTCTAGGGCCCACACTTTTCCAACCATTAATATATCCTATTTCTTACAGGATCCTGTGTGCCGTCAGGATGCCTGACCGCGCCACTTTTCTCGTTCTTTTCTTCCTCGGCACCACCGCGCTAAAGTTGCTCCTTCAGCCTTCATACCGCTCAACAGATTTCGAAGTGCACCGAAATTGGCTGGCTATCACGTACTCCTTGCCCATACACAAATGGTACTTCAATAATACATCTGAATGGACATTGGACTATCCACCTTTCTTTGCATATTTTCAGTGGGTGCTTGCACAAACGGGGGCTGCTTTAAATTGGGACCCTGAAATGCTCAGAATTTCAGCCGCTCCCTACGCGAGCGACCCCACCGTGCTTTTTCAACGTCTGTCCGTGGCGGTGACAGATGTGCTGTTGCTCGTTGGCATCCTGGTGTGGGTCCAGACCATCCCAGCGGAAACAGGCAGCCCCTCGCGGATCGGCACGTTGGCCATGATGACTTTGGCCAGCGCGGGCCTTTTGATGGTGGATCACATGCATTTTCAATATAATGGGATGCTCCTAGGTATTCTTTTCCTCTCCATGGCGGCGCTTCGGAAGGGATGGATCTTGGCAGGCGCGGGGCTCTTCGCCTCTCTCCTCATGTTCAAACACCTCTTCCTCTCGTTGGCACCCGTATACTTCGTGTACCTCCTCTCCTCCTACTGCTACATACACCCGCCACCTCCCGGACAGGAGATCAAGTCCAGATTCCGCCCCGTCACTTTTCTTCTCCTTGCGTCTACGGTCCTCGCTGTCTTTGCCGCCGCGCTTGGGCCCCTCCTCCTCTCCCCCTCCTCCACCCCCTCCCTCCAGCTCGATCAACTTGGCAGAAGGCTTTTCCCTTTCGGTCGCGGCCTCGTGCACGCCTACTGGGCTCCCAACATCTGGGCCCTTTACTGTCTGGACGATCTAGGCTTGGCGGCCCTTTCTCGGCGCCTCCACCTGCCCTTCCTCGACCGCTCTCGCCCTTCCTCCGCTCCGACCTGGACCAGCGGGCTCGTGCAGGTCATCGAGCCCGAGGTCCTGCCTCCTGTCTCCCCTGCCCTTGCCGCCGTTCTTACCCTTCTCAGCATGGTCCCCGCCCTGGTGCTGGTGTGGAAAAGGCCGACGCCTCGGAGTTTTCTTCTCGGTCTTTTCCAGACGGGTCTGTCGGCCTTTATGCTGGGGTACCACGTACACGAAAAAGCGGTTTTGGTCCCGGTCATGGTGGGCGCACTCCTGGCTTGCTCTTACAATCGATCCTCCTACGGCCGCCTCTTTTTTTGGCTGTCGACGATCGGGTACGCCTCCCTCCTGCCCTTGTTCCCCCCGCTCTCGCCCGACTCTTTGACGGCCTTCTTGCTCATCCACCTCCACGCTCTGGGCTCCTGGTTCGGACTTGGGAAGGAAGGGCTGCTGGGCGGGGAGGGGGGGAGGGAGGGGGCCTTTTCCCTGCTAGAGTCGTTGTACCTGGCCGGCTTGGAGTGCATGCTTTGGACGGTGGCAGTCATCCACCCTCTCTTCGCGCAAGACCGCTTTCCCTTCGGGGGATGCCTGGTGTCCTCCGTCTACTGCAGTACGGGCATGGTGGGGGTGTGGGCCGAGTCCTACCGGCTCCTGTGGCAGGAGCACCAAGAGGGGGGGGGGGAGGGAGGGGAGGAGGGAGGGAAGGGCATAGGGGGGCGGGCAGAGAGGGCGGAAAGCACATCGGGAAGTCGAGGCGGCC
>Ga0102934_1001021_pt1 | contig 19395 bp, 21 predicted proteins | sample SalPonR2_A_D1_MG_FD_78175 | JGI IMG/M metagenome (GOLD analysis project Ga0102934, IMG submission 78175) | Salt pond soil microbial communities from South San Francisco under conditions of wetland restoration - Salt Pond MetaG R2_A_D1_MG | ecosystem: Environmental > Aquatic > Marine > Intertidal... | reverse complement strand
CCTTTGCACTCTTGGCAGCTCCGCGTTAAGCGCTCTTGAGCTCACCGAAGATCACTCCAGATCCAGGAAGCTCCGCAGCTGCTCCGAGCGCGTCGGGTGACGCAGTTTCCGGAGCGCCTTGGCTTCGATCTGGCGGATACGCTCGCGGGTGACGTCGAACTGCTTGCCGACTTCTTCCAGCGTGTGGTCGGTATTCATGTCGATGCCGAAGCGCATGCGCAGGACCTTGGCCTCGCGGGGAGTCAGGCCGCCGAGGACCTTCTGCACCGTGTCGGTCAGGCCCGTGGTGGTGGCCGTGTCGACGGGTGAGAGGATATTGATGTCCTCGATGAAATCGCCCAGATGCGAGTCTTCGTCATCCCCGATCGGGGTTTCCATGGAGATCGGTTCCTTGGCGATCTTGAGCACCTTGCGAACCTTGTCCTCGGGCATTTCCATCTTCTCGGCCAGCTCGTCGGGCGTGGGCTCGCGGCCCATTTCCTGCAGCATCTGGCGCGAGACGCGGTTCAGCTTGTTGATCGTCTCGATCATGTGCACCGGAATACGAATGGTGCGGGCCTGGTCGGCAATCGACCGGGTGATTGCCTGACGGATCCACCAGGTCGCATAGGTCGAGAACTTGTAGCCGCGGCGGTATTCGAACTTGTCGACGGCTTTCATTAATCCAATGTTGCCCTCCTGGATCAGGTCCAGGAACTGCAGGCCTCGGTTGGTGTACTTCTTGGCGATCGAGATGACCAGGCGCAGGTTGGCCTCGACCATCTCTTTCTTCGCCCGGCGGGCCATCGCTTCACCGATCGACATCGAGCGGTTGAGCTCGCGCAGTTCGGCAATCGAGACGCGCTGGCCCTGCTCGAACTTCGCCAGGCGCTCCTGATACTGGGCGATCTCGTCCTTGTAGTCACGCAGGTTCCGACCCCATTTGGTCTGGCGCCTGACCAGACCTTCCAGCCACTCGGGATCGGACTCGTTATCCTGGAAGCTCTTGATGAATTCCTTGCGCGGCATGCCGGCACGATCCACGCAGATGGTCATGATCCGACGCTCGATATCTCGGATGATGGCCACGTGGAAGCGCATCCGGTCGATCAGGTGATCGAACATGCGCGGCGGCAGTTTCAGGCGCATGAACTGCTCGGAGATCGAATCCTTGTATTCGTTGGTCTTCTTGCCGTTGGGTCCGTAGCGGTCGTAGAGCTTGATGAAGTGCTCGTGCAGCTTGCCCAGCTCGTCGAAGAACAGCTGGACCTGCTCGGCTTCCAGGCCGGTGTTGACGGTCGGTGCCGGCTTGTCTTCGTCGATCTCGTCTTCGTCGATGTATTCGGCTTCTTCGGCCACCGCCGCTTCCATCGTGTCTTCGGAAATCAGATCCATTTCCGCCAGCAGGGTCGGATCGATGAAGCCCGACACCAGCTCGTTCAGTCGCTGGTTGCCCGCCTTCCAGACCTCGGCCTCTTCCAGCAGAACCGCGACGGTGCCGGGGAAGCGTGACAGGGCCATATTGACCTGATTGAGGCCGTCCTCGATCCGCTTGGCGATCGATATTTCGCCCTCGCGGGTCAGCAGGTCGACCGAGCCCATCTCGCGCATGTACATGCGCACCGGATCGGTAGTGCGTCCCAGATCGGTCTCGACCGCCGCCAGGGCCGCCTCGGCCTCCTGCTGGGCGGTTTCATCATCGGTGTCGGAGCTGGCCGCATCGTTGAGGATCAGAGCATCGGCATCTTCAGGCGCTTCTTCGAAGACCTTGATGCCCATGTCATTGATCATGTTGATGATGTCCTCGATCTGTTCGGGATCGACGATGTCATCGGGCAGGTGATCGTTGACCTGAGCATAGGTCAACCACTGACCCTGTTCACGGCCTTTTTCGATCAGCTGCTTGAGCTGGGATGGGCGGGGTGCATTTTCCATAGTCACAACTTATGCGTTATCAACGTTTTCAAGGCGCCAGCTCAGGAGCTTGCGCAGTTCAGCGGCTCGGGTACCATCCAGCCCCCCTTCGTTCATCTGGGCCTGCTGGAGCTCGCGGACACGCGCCTTTACTTGTGTATGACGGATTCTGGCCATGGTCTGGGCCAGCGCTGCCGGCATCTGTTCTGCTTCCTGAACCACTTCACGACCCGCCAGCCGGGCCAGCCAGGGCTGTTCCGGTCGGTCGCGCCACAGCTCAAGAAGCTTAGCCGTGGAGAGATTGGGCCGATCGCGGCAAAAGTCAATCAATTCGGCGAGAAACCCCAGACCCTTGATATCGCGAGCGAACTCCAGAAGGTAGACCGTCTCGCGCGCTGCCAGTTCCGGACGCTGAATCAGCAGTGCAACCCCGTATTGTACCGGTGTCAGGGGGCGTTCGTCATCACTTGATATCGATCGGCGCCTCGATGGGGGTGCCGGAGCCGGCTGAGCACCGCTATGGCCGGCGCGCGACTGAAGCTCCGAACGCATCAGATCGGCAAAGGGACCTGCCGGCAGACGCTTGAGGTGCGGCTCGGCAAGCGCAACCAGCCGGGCACGTCCGTCCAATGAGCGCAGGTCGACCGCCTCGCCCAACTGATCGAAAAAGAAGGTCGACAGCGGCCTGGCCTGGTCGATCTGCGCCTCTAGCGCCTCCGGCCCCTGATTCCGGACCACATCATCGGGGTCCTCGCCCTCGGGCAGGAACAGGAATCTGAGCTCTCGATTGTCCTTCATCAGCGGCAGCGCGGCTTCGAGACCGCGCCAGGCCGCCTGACGTCCGGCCCGGTCGCCGTCGAAACAGAACACCACCAGCGGTGTGGCCTTGAACAACGCGTCCAGATGATCGGGCGTGACGGCGGTACCCAGAGTCGCGACCACATCGGTGAATCCGAACTGATGCAGGGCGGCCGCATCCATATAGCCCTCGACAACGAGAATGCGTTTCGGCAGACCGCCGCGCCGGACCTGATGCAGGCGATAGAGCTCTCGACCCTTGTGAAACACCGGTGTTTCCGGTGAATTCATGTACTTCGGCTGACCGTCATCGATGACGCGCCCGCCGAAGGCAATGATGCGCCCGCGTCGGTCGTGGATCGGAAACATGATCCGGCCGCGAAACTTGTCGGTGAGGCGGGCCTGCGCGCCCTCGCCCTTGCGGGTGACCAGGCCGGCGGCCTCCAGCTCGGCGGGCTTGAATCCGTTCTTCACCAGATGATCGGACAGACCCTGCCAGCTCTGCGGCGCCCATCCGACCCCGAATTCGTCCACTGTGGCCTTGTCGAAGCCGCGCTGCTTGAGGTAGTCCCGGGCACCCTGGTCGGCGACGAGCTGGCGCCGGAACCAGGTCTGGGCCTCAGCCAGGGCGGCATAGAGCTGATCATTTTTCCGGGTCGGTGACCCGCCGGCCTCACGCGGCACCTCCAGCCCGGCCAGGTGGGCCAGTTCCTCAATCGCCGCCGGAAACTCCAGGCCATCGTTTTCCATCAGAAAACCGATCGCCGTACCGTGCGCACCGCAGCCGAAGCAGTGATAGAACTGCTTGTCCGAACTGACCGTGAAGGAGGGAGACTTTTCGTCATGAAAGGGGCAGAGCGCCTTGTACTCACCGCGCCCGGCGTGTTTGAGATCGACTCGCGCGCCGATCACCTCGGCAATGTCGATCCGCTCGAGCAGGGTTTCAATGAAGTCATCGGGGATGCGACCGGACACGGGCCGTCCGCGAGCGGTCAGGCTTGCAGGCGGGCGCGTACCCGTTGCGAAACATCGCGCATGTCAGCGCGGCCCTGCGCCTGTGCTTTGAGTGTCGCCATGACCGGCCCCATGGCGGCGATGCCCTCGGCGTCGGTCGCAGCCAGGGCCTGATCGATCATGGCGTCGAGTTCGGCCTCGGTGAGCGGCTCTGGCAGGTAGGTCTGGAGAATCTCGATCTCGGCTTCTTCGGCCGCTGCGAGCTCAGGACGCGCGCCGGCCCGGTAGGCCTCGGCCGATTCCCGCCGCTGCTTGATCATCTTTTCCAGGATCGCCAGCACCTGGGCGTCGTCGAGTTCGATGCGCTCGTCGACCTCGCGTTGCTTGATCGCAGCCGTCACCAGGCGCAGGGTTTTCAGGCGCGCCTTGTCACCAGCGCGCATGGCCTGCTTGACATCATCAAGAATGGTGGCTTTCAGTGACACGTTCTCAAGCGCACTCCTGGTATCGTTTCATTGACCGCATCAACCATTGCTACAGCGATTGCCAAACAATCGAGTCAGCAACGCCGGCCTCTGGCCACGGCACCCTGATAGGGCCTGGGCCCGAGCAGGAATGCTCGACGCTGCGCCCCGTCGGCATCAAGTTCAATGCCGACGGTCTATGCAACGCGATCGATCAATACAGACGGCGGCGATTGACCCGTTCGCGCGAAATCTTGCGCAGGTGGCGCTTGACTGCAGCAGCCTTCTTGCGCTTGCGTTCCTGGGTCGGCTTCTCGAAGAACTCGCGACGGCGAGCCTCCGATACGACACCGGCTTTTTCACAAGAGCGCTTGAAGCGACGCAGTGCGTACTCGAACGGCTCGTTTTCTTTGACCTTGACACTCGGCATGAAGGAATCCGACTCACTTTTTACGTGGAAAGCTGGCCATTATAACGTGCTATTCTCGGCAAGTGCAAAGCTTAAATTGATCGTGTGCAAACCCTCCTTGGCATCGAAACCTCCTGCGACGAAACCGGCGTGGCCCTGTACCGGCCCGACCGGGGCATCGTCGCCGAGTTGATCTACACCCAGGCAGAGCATGCGGACTATGGCGGGGTGGTGCCGGAACTGGCCTCCAGAGACCACGTCCGCAAGCTGCCCGGCATGATTCGGGAGCTGCTCGACCGCGCCGGACAGACGCCGGCTGATCTGGCCGCCATCGCCTACACCGCCGGCCCCGGCCTGGCCGGCGCCCTGCTGGTCGGCGCCTCGACGGCAGTGGCCATGGCCCAGGCCCTGAATATTCCGGCGATCGCCGTCCATCACATGGAGGGCCATCTGCTCTCCCCGCTCCTTGAAGACCCGGCGCCGCCGATCCCCTTCGTCGCCCTGCTGGTGTCAGGCGGTCACACCATGCTGGTCGAGGTCGCCGGTCTGGGGCGCTACAAGCTGCTGGGTGAAACCCTGGATGATGCCGCTGGCGAGGCCTTCGACAAGACCGCCCGTCTGCTCGGTTTGCCCTATCCGGGCGGTCCGGAAGTCGCCCGGCTGGCCGAGCAGGGCGATCCCGGGCGCTTCGATTTTCCGCGACCCATGGTCAATCGCCCCGGCCTGGATTTCAGCTTTTCCGGCCTGAAAACGCACACCCGGGAGCTGATCGCACGCCGCGAACAGGAAGACCATGCCGATATCGCCGCCGGCTTCGAACAGGCCGTGATCGACACCCTGGTCATCAAGTGCAGACGCGCTCTGAAGGAGACCCGGCTGGATCGCCTGATCATCGCCGGCGGCGTATCGGCCAACACCCGGCTGCGCGCAGCGCTCGATGCCGCCCTGCCCGGCCAGGTGTTCTATCCGCGCCCGTCCCTGTGCACCGACAATGGCGCGATGATTGCCCACGTCGGCTGGCACCGGCTGAAAGACGGTCTCCAGGACGGCCAGATCAGCGTGCGGCCGCGCTGGCCGCTCGATGCGCTCTCGGCAATTGCCTGAGCGCTCCTCTTTGGAATCTTTCGTCTCGGTCACCTTCACCTGGCCTCGGCGCTGCGCGCTTAACTTGGCCGACTCTTTAACGATCTTAACGGCGTAAGAATCTATGGACATCGTATTCATCTCGGACCTGGACATCGACACGGTCATCGGCATTTTTGATTGGGAGCGCGAGATTCGACAGACCGTTCGCCTGAACATCGAGATGAACGCCGACATCGCCCGGGCAGCTCGGACCGATCACATCGACGACACCCTGGACTACAAGGCCGTCTCAAAGCGCATGATCGGCTTTGTCCAGGCGAGCGAATTCGGCCTGGTCGAGACCCTGGCAGAGCGCTGCGCCGAGATCATCCTCGACGAATTCCCCGTCCAGTGGCTGCGCCTGCGCCTCGACAAGCCCGGTGCCGTGCGTGGATCGCGCTCGGTCGGGGTGATCATCGAGCGAGGCACTCGCCCCTGAGCCCTCCGATCTGGGACAATGGTGGGTCCCAGAAACGCGAGCGATCGACGATCGGATGATGCAGACACCATGAGCAGTCGCCCAACCACCCAGGCGGTCGAGGTGTACCTCGGCCTGGGCAGCAATCAGGATGCCGAACGCCACCTCCGGGAGGGCATTGCAGCCCTCCAGGCCTGCTTCGGCGCGGTCGAGCTGTCACCGCTGTATCGATCCACCGCCGTCGGATTCGAGGGCCGGGATTTCATCAACGCTGCGGCCCGGATCCACACATCATGGACCGTCGGCCAACTCAAGCAGTGGCTGACCGACCTGGAAAACGCCCACGGCCGTGACCGCAGTCAGCCCAAGTTCTCGGACCGGTCCCTGGATATCGACATCCTTTTTTTCGCTGACCAGGTCGGTACGGTCGATGGCCTGGAGCTGCCGCGCGACGAGATCCTAAAATATGCCCACGTGCTCAAACCGATGGCCGATCTGGCGCCGGAGCTGGTCCACCCGGTCACCGGCCGGACCCTGGCAGATCACTGGGAACGCTTCGAGGGTGATCGCAGTCTGACCGTTCTCGACGGCGAGTGACGGCCGATTGATCGATCCAGGATCCGACAGAGGAGACCGCATGAGCAATGTGAACAAGACCGAACAGGAATGGCGTGAGCAACTGGATGACGAGACCTTTCGGGTGACCCGCCAGGCGGGCACCGAACGGCCTTTCAGCGGCAAGTACAACGAGCATTTCGAAGAAGGCGTCTACCACTGCGTCTGCTGTGATCATCCGCTGTTCGACTCGAGCTCCAAATTCCACTCCGGCTGCGGCTGGCCCAGCTACCACTCGGAGCTCGAGGACGCCGGCATCAAGCAGCGCTTCGACGACTCCCACGGCATGCGCCGCACGGAACTGCTCTGCCCCAACTGCGACGCCCACCTCGGCCATATCTTCAACGACGGCCCACCGCCCACCGGCATGCGCTACTGCATCAATTCGGTCTGCCTGGAATTCAAACCCAGGCAAGACTAAAAAGAAGGTTCACCACAGAGGCACGAGGGCCGCAGAGGAAAGCACTGTGGCTGTTTTTTTGAAATTCTCTGTGTTCTCAGCGCAGTTCGGAGAACTGAGGCGGTTTGCCGGAGGCAAGAAGCCTCTGGTCGGAGAACGACCGCGCGTGCCTCTGTGGTGAATCACTCGGTCGGATCCAGATCGACGCTGGGCGTGGCCGTGCCGGCCAGGGTGGCGCCGTCGATGACCAGCTCGGCACCGTTCATGTAGGGCGCTTCATCGGAGGCCAGCAGGACGGCGACGGCGGCGACTTCTTCCGGCTGGCCGAAACGCCCCATCGGACAGTCGGCCACGAAGTCCTTCATGCGCTGCTCGCGCTCCGGACCGTCTCCGAGCATCGGCTCCCACATGGGCGTCAGAATGGCGGCTGGGAAGATCGCGTTGCAGCGAATGGCAAGCCCCTGCTCTGCGCAATACAGCGCCACGGTCTTGCTGTGATTGCGGATCGCGGCCTTGGACGAGGCATAGGCGGCCGCGCCGGGAATTCCGACCAGGCCGGAGCGAGAGGAGATATTGATGATCGAGCCGGATCCGAACGGGCGCATCGCGCGTATCGCGGCGCGGCAACCCAAGAAGACGCCGTCAAGATTGGTCGCGTGAACCGCGCGCCAGTCCGAAACCTCTGCGTTTTCGGGGTCATGCGCCACCATGCCCTGTTCGAACCCGGTGATCCCTGCGTTGTTGACGAGGATATCGAGCCGGCCGGCGTCGCCTGGCCAGGCCCCGACCGCCTGATCCCAGTGCGCTTCCTCCCGAACGTCGAGATGTCGATAGCGTGCCCGCGATCCGAGCGCATCGGCCTCAGCCTGGCCAAGGGTATCGTTGATGTCGGTCAGCAGCACGCGTGCGCCGGCCTCGACAAAGGCCTTGGCGATGGCCAGGCCGATGCCCTGCGCCGCGCCTGTCACCAGCGCGGTCTTGCCGGCCAATCGCTGGCTCATGATGCCGCCTCCGCGCCGCCCTCGAGCGTCATGGCGTAGAAGGCAATCGGCTCATCGGGGCGCATCGCCATGGTCTCGCGCGCCGACTTCATGCCCTCGAAGACCATGCCCAGCTTCTCAGCCACGCGTCTTGACGCGTTGTTATCCGGATCGATCACCGCGACGAGGCGATCCAGCCCCATCTCATCCCGTGCGTGTTCGATGAAGGGCCGTGTGCTCTCGATGGCCAGACCCTGGCCCCAGTAGTCTTTCCAGATCCACCAGCCCAATTCGAAGTCGCCGCTATCGAGCTGCTGCAGGCCGGCCAGACCGATCACCTCGCCGCTGTCGCGCCGCTCGAGCGCGCCGAAGCTGATTTCGTGGCGCGCCAGATGCGCCTCGATCCGCCCGGCCAGCTCATCGATACGCGCGTCCGACCAGGGCTCGCCATTGGAGAGGTAGCGCATCATCTCGGCATCACCGGTCATCCGGACCAGGGCGCCTCGATCGCTTCGCGACCAGGGACGAATGTGCAGACGTTCGGTCGTGAAATGGAAGGTCATGGCACCGATGCCGGGCAGCAAAACCCCGATTCTAGCGCGCCCGCCTGGACAGGACTCGTCCTTCGAATCACCCCTACATCAATTGTGTTGCGACCTTTTTCGGTCCCGGAGCGTCTGAACAGGCGAGATGAACTTTTCCACACCCATCGACGAGCTCAGTCTGGCCGCGCTGAAACGCGACTGCCGGCGCACCCAGGAACGGGTCTACCGCAGCTACTCGACGCCGGCCTGGAATCTCGCCCTGCGCCTGTCGGGCTGCGAAGCCCAGGCCTGGGACGCCGTGCAGGCGGGTTTCGTCCGCGCCTTCGAGAAGGTGTCGCAGCTGCGCGACGCGAATCGCTTCGGCGCCTGGCTGAAGCGAATCATCGTCAATCAGGTCATGGACCAGCACCGGCGGCGCTTCGAGGCCCTGCCGGAAGGCGCGGAAGACGAAGACTTCGAGTCGCCCAGGCACGACCAGCGAATGGACCTGGAGCGTGCGCTCGCGCGTCTCGATCCGATGGACCGCACGGTGGTCTGGCTGCACGACGCCGAGGGCTACACCCACGTCGAGATCGCCGAACTGGCCGGCCAGACCCCCTCCTGGTCGAAGACGCGCCTGAGCCGGGCACGTGCCCGTCTGAGGCCGTTTCTGGAACCGGGCCTGAGCACCGTGCGAACCGCCGATGGCGCCGGCACCTGAGCATCGAGCGACAACGAACAGAGCAATGACCATGAACGAGCAAACGAAGAACGCCGAATCCGAACGCGACCAGGCCCTGGGCCAGGCCCTGAACGAGCTGCCGCCCGTAACGCCGCCGCCCGCCCTGTGGTCGGCCATCCGCACCGACCTGGACCAGCGCAGTCATGCCCGGCGTCAGCGCCGCCTCACCTGGATCAGCGCCAGCGTGGCCGCCGCGGCCGTACTCGCCCTAGTCATCAACATCCTGCCCGGCCCGGCGGTCACTCCGACCCTCGAGCTCGAGCCCGATACCGCCACGGCCAGCCTGGCACCCGAGCTGATCCAGGCACGCCAGCTCTCGGCACTCCTCGAAGCCCAGCTGCGCCAGAACACGCTCCGCGCCGTCAATGCCTCATCGATGGACCGCCTCCTTTATCTGGAGAACGAACTCGGCTGGCTCGATACGCGGCTGGCCAGCCAGCCGAATGACCTGTCGCTGTGGCAGAAGCGCATCGATCTGCTCGGCGAAATGAATCGGCAGTACGGCCTGGGCGACTGGCAGAACGACGTCCGCCTGACCCGCCTCTAGTGAAACGACCCCATCGCCATCGAAGCAACCAGGACTTGCCAAGGAGAATCCAATGAACAGACTCATCACCACCACCCTTTGCCTGCTGCTGGCACTCGGAAGCGGCCTGGCCACGGCCGAGGACAAGCAGGATGAACTCGATCGACTGCGAAGCGAACTCGAGCAGGCCCGACTTGAAGTGGCCGAGGCCGCGCAGGACATGGCGCGTCTCCAGCGCGAATTCTTCGAGGTCTCCGGCGGTGCCTTGTCCGAGCGACTGGACCGGCCCGGCCACGACGGCGTCAACGGCCCCTATGCATTCGATTTTGACTTCGACCTCGACGATGGTGCCCATGCCGTCTTCTCGGGATTTCCGCCGCGCCTCGGCGTCGTCCTCGGCGACGGCGAGGGCTTCGAAGCCAACCGCATCGTCGGCCTGACGCCCGGTGGCGGTGCCGATCAGGCCGGCCTGAGGATCGATGACCGCTTGCTGTCGATCGCCGATCAGGATGTGCGGGAGCAGACCAGCGCACGCGTTCGATCTGTCCTGGGCGACTTTGAGGCCGGCGACGAGATCGAGGTGGTTGTCCAGCGCGGCGAAGAACAGGTTCGGCTCCCCGTCGTTCTCGGCTCATCCCTGGACAATATCCGGCTCATGGCCGATCAGATGCAGATGATGAGCATCATGGACGAGAACCAGGAGCGAGAGATCATTCGCATCATCAATGCCACCAATGCGGCAGTGGATCCGGTCCCGCCCGTCCCGCCCCTGGCCCCGCTGCCAGGATTGCTGACAGGTCTTGGCGGAGACACGGACCTGGTCAGCAACCATGCCGGCCTCGCCGGCTACTTCGGCACCGGTGATGGCGTTCTCGTGCTGCGCATCGAGGAGGGCAACAGTCTGAACCTGCAGTCCGGCGACGTGATTCTCGATATCGAGGGCGAGGGCATCGAGCAGCCAATCGATGTGGGCCGCGCCCTTCTCGATCTCGAGCCAGGCAGCGACATCGCCGTTCGCGTGTTCCGCGTGGGCCAGGAACCCACGCTCTACCGCAGCGTGCCGACCTCGACCTTCCGGCCGATGGGGCGAGATGGAGGACTCGGCCGCCTGAAGCATTTTCACGCTCCGGAATCGCCAACCGCGCCAGCAGCCCCCGGCGCGTCCCTCTGATCCCCGCGGGCAGGACGGCCGAACGGCTCTCACCGGGAATAAACTCACCACCTTATCCGTTATTTCCTTATGCACGCGAATTGATTTTCATCAAGACCGGGCTTTTCGGGGCCGGATAGTCTCGGTCAGATAACGCATAAGGAGAAAAACCATGGGAGCCAGACCCCTCATCCGATTCAGGCAGGTATTGACCGGCCTGCTGCTTGCCGCCGGGTCCTTTGCCAACGCGGTAGTTCCGACCTACGAGATGGAAATAATTGATGAATTCAACATTGCCACGATCGTCTGGAGCGCCAACAACAACGGGATGGTCGTCGGCACACAGATCGTGGCGGGAGTGCAGCGTGGATTCATCGCGAGTGAGTCCACAGGTATTACCCTGTTGCCGCTTCCAGCGGGCTACCTGAGTTCGGAGGCTTTCGATATCAACGACAACGGGCTGATTGTAGGAACCGCGGCGACATCAAGTCTGGCGGCAGACTTCGGAGAGCCGGCCGTTTGGCTTGTCAATGAGGAGGGTGGCTATTCCGCCATCATTCCGGAGCAATTCGAGACCCTGCCCGGCCCGGTCGGTGAACTACAGATCACCGGCGGCCAGATCGTGGCCGTCAACAACAGTGATGATCTGATCGGCTGGTCACGTTACCAGGGCTTTCAGGGGGGGCCTGCCACCCGCTTCTTTCTGTCCGAGGCCCCTGTCAATCTTGGTGCTTTGGGCATGCAGGCTACTCCTCGCGACGTCAATGATGCCGGCGTGGTTGTTGGCGACCAACTCAAATTCGACCTGACGGACAACTCGGTCACCGACATCGGAGTGCCGCCGGACCTGTCAACCGGCACACCCTTCACCAACGCCATAGTCTATGCCATCAATAATGCGGGAGAAACTGTGGTCGCCGCCAATCTGGCATCGGTTCCAACTGAAAACTATCTCACCTATCGACACAGCGAAGGCGTTGGCTACCAGCGGCTGAATCCTGCGCAACTCCCCAGCCGATTCGTCGGCTTCTACGACAACAACGATCCTGGTGATGTGCTGGCTTCAGGGGGCATTTTCTTCAAGGCAGAAGATCAACTCATCACAAGCGTCGAGCAACTGCTGGCTCCGCCATTCGGGTCGTGGTCGATTTCAGGCGGCATCATTACGAATGATCGAAGCGTTTACGCTACTGCCACCAACCCCTCGACCGGCCAGAATGCCTTGGTCGTATTGAAGGCATTGTCCGAGGACTTCATTTTCAGTACCAGTTTTGAAATCGGCAGCTGAGTGACCAAAAAGCCGCATCGACATCGATACCGACGGACCCTTATACTCGCCGAATCATGATCAGCGCGGGATCAACCCACCAGAATCCCCGCCCAGGCCGCGTTGAGCAGAGACACCAGAGCACCGGCCAGGACCGCCTTGAGCCCCAGTCTGGCCAGGTCCGGGCGGCGGGCCGGGGCGATGGAGCCGACCCCGCCGATCTGGATCGCGATCGAGGAAAAGTTCGCAAAGCCGCACAGGGCATAGGTCGCGATCAGGACCGATCGATCGCTCAGGTCGACCTGGGTTTCCGAAAGGGCAACATAGGCCACGAACTCATTGGCGACGATCTTCTGCCCGATCAGCCCACCGACGGCGATGCACTCATCCAGCGGCACGCCGACCAGAAAGGCCAGCGGCGCGAACAGCCAGCCGAGGATCAGCTCCAGGCTCAAGGGCTGACCGAGCAAGCCGGCCAGGCCGGTCATCTCACCCAGCCAGCCTAAAGGTCCATTGACCAGCGCGATCAGGGCCAGGAAGGCCAGCAGCATGGCGCCGACGTTCAGTGCCAGCTTGAGACCCTCACCGGCGCCGCCGGCCGCCGCTTCGATCAGGTTGACGTGCGGCCGGTCGATCGCGGTGCGCACGGTGCCGACGGTTTCCGATTCGGCCGTCTCGGGCACGATCAGCTTGGCCATGACCAGCGCAGCGGGCGCCGCCATGATCGAGGCCGAGATCAGATGCTTGGCGAAATAGGCCTGGGCTTCCAGGTCGGTGCCGCCGAGCAGCAGCACGTAGGCGGCCAGCACGCCACCTGCGATGGTCGCCATGCCGCCGGTCATCAGGGCGAACAGCTCCGAGCGGGTCATGCCGGCGATGAAGGGGCGCACGACCAGCGGCGCCTCGGTCTGGCCGACGAAAACATTCGCCGCCGTGGCCAGGGACTCGGAGCCCGACACCCCCATGAACCGGGTCATCACCCAGGCCATCGCCTCGACCAGCTTCTGCATCACCCCGAGGTGATAGAGGCAGGCCATGAGCGCGGCGAAGAAGATGATCGTCGGCAGCACCTGGAAGGCGAAGATGAAACCGAAATTGTCGGCATTGGCCAGGTCGCCGAAGATGAAGGCCGAGCCCGAGGCGGTAAAGCCGATCAGGGTCACGAACAGCTCGCCCAGCCGGGCAAAGACCGCCTGACCGAAGGGCACCGAGAGCACGAAAACCGCCAGCGCGAACTGCAGGACCACGCCCACCCCGATCGTCTTCCAGGCAATCGAGGAGCGCCGTTCCGACAGAATCCAGCCGATCGCCAGAATACAGACGATGCCGAACAGACCGTGCAATACATCCAGCATGGCGGTCAGACCCGGAATTCCGGGAGCTTCGGCTGGATCAGCGAAAGCACCGGACGCAGGTACTCGGGCAGACCATCGCGCCCGTAGCTCGGGTAGGCCTCCCCTCTGATCAGCGGCTCGAGATAAGCCCGTGCCGCGGGGGTGATGCCAAAGCCGTTGCGCGAAATGTATCCCTTCGGCAGCTTTTTTTCCTTATTGGCAATGCGCTTGAGATCGGCAGCTTCCACGCGCCATCGATAGGGCTGATTGCTGATGCGCTTGATCACCGGCATCACACCCGACTGCCCCTCCAGGGCCAGCTTGACGGCCGCTTTGCCGACCGCTCTGGCCTGTTCCAGATCCGTGGACGAGGCGATGTGGCGCGCCGAGCGCTGCAGATAGTCACTGACCGCCCAGTGGCACTTGAAGCCCGCCTCGCGCTTGATCAGATCCGCGATCCGCGGCGCGACGCCGCCGAGCTGGGCGTGGCCGAAGGCGTCCTTGCCACCGGATTCGGCGAGGAACTCGCCGCTGGCGGTGCGCGCCCCCTCGGAGACGACGATCGAGCAGTAGCCCTGGGCCGCGACCGACTTCCTGACGGCTTCGAGGAACCGGTCCGGCTCGAAGGGGACTTCGGGAAACAGGATGATTTGCGGCGGATCCCCTTTCTCGCGCGCGGCCAGGCCGCCTGCCGCGGCGATCCAGCCCGCGTGGCGCCCCATCACTTCGAGGATGAACACCCTGGTCGAGGACGAGGCCATCGACATGACATCCAGGCTGGCCTCCATCACCGACACAGCGACATACTTGGCCACCGAACCGAAACCCGGGCAGTTGTCGGTCACCGCCAGGTCGTTGTCGATGGTCTTGGGCACGGCGATGCACTGCAGATCGACGCCCTGCTGGCGGGCCATCTCGGAGATCTTCAGGGCCGTGTCGGCCGAATCATTGCCGCCGTTGTAGAAGAAGTAGCCGATGTCATGGGCCTGGAAGACATCGATCAGGCGCTGGTACTCCCGGGCGCTGTCTTCCAGACCCTTCAGTTTGTAGCGGCAGGAGCCGAACACGCCGCCCGGGGTCTGGGCCAGGCGCTCCAGATCGCGCTTGTTGAGCTGAGCGGTGTCGATCAGTCGTTCCTCCAGCACGCCGAGGATGCCATCGCGGGCGGCATAGACCCGTCCCAGATCGGCGCGGTTCGCCCGAGCCGTCTCGATCAGCGCGGCAGCGCTTGCGTTGATCACCGGCGTGACCCCGCCTGACTGCGCGTACAAGAGATTTTTTCCTGCCATGTCTGCCTGCCTGATATCGGTTCGTTCAAGGATAGCCGATCGAGCCGCCACGACAGGCAGCCGATACCCCGACTGCGACAAATCTTCCCCATTTGACAGGGGCGCGCTTCCAAAGTACTTTTGGCTGCTTATCTTTCGTTCAGACGCCTCTACTACACCATGCGAATCGTACTTCTAGGACCGCCCGGCTCGGGCAAGGGAACACAGGCCGCCTTGCTCAAGGACCGTCTGGGTGTCCCGCATATTTCAACGGGTGTGCTGCTGCGTGCCGCAGTCGCCGCCAGGACGCCGCTCGGCCTGCAGGCCAAGGCGGCAATGGATGCGGGCGAGCTGGTCTCCGACGAGCTGGTCCTGGGGCTGATCGAAGAACGCATGGGCAGCGAGGATGTCAAGTTCGGCTACCTGCTGGACGGCTATCCGCGCAATCTGGCCCAGGCCCGGGCGCTCGACGAGGTGCTGGAGCGGGTCGGACTGCCGGTGGAGAAAGCAATCGCCCTGACCGTCGACGAGGATCAGATCGTGCACCGCCTGGCCAAGCGGGCCGCGGAGGAAAATCGCTCCGACGATACCGAAGAGGTCGTGCGCAATCGACTGCAGGTCTATCGCGAGCAGACCGCACCGGTGACCGGTTACTACGACTCCCGGGATCTGCTGATCGAAGTCGACGGCATGGGCTCGATCGAGGAAGTCAATCAGCGTCTGAGCCAGGCCATCGGCTGATCGTGGATTGCCTGGCCTGGATCAGGCCCGTCGAATCCGGACCCGCACCACGCCCTCGGAATGATCCGAGGCCAATAGCGTGTGGCCAAGATGTTCGCACATGATCGCCAGATCCATTTCTGCCAGCGGGTCGGTGGCCAGCACCTCCAGGGTGTCGCCCGAACGCATCGTGGCCAGCGCCGCCTTGGCCTTCAGCACTGGGACCGGGCAGAGGCTGCCGCAGACGTCGAGGCTGCGATCCGCGTCGTTCGATCCTGAATCTTTCATTGCCGTCCGTCCATTCATCGCCGTACATTCTGGTAGTCTGCCAACACGTCTTCTTGACCCCAGTCCATGACCGATCTGATCATCCGCCTGGCCGGCTTGTTGCTGCTGCGACGCGGCCCCCAGGACCTTCCTGCAGGCTGGCCCGCGCTACTGTTCACCATCCTGGCCTATGTGGGTGTGACGGCGTTCAATCTCGGCCGTGGCGAAGGCCATCCGGCGCCTGGCGCGGTAATGATGCTGGCCGTCGGCCTGCCCCTGATTCTGACCTGGATTGTACTCAAGATCCGACAGCGCACCGAGCGCTGGACGCAGACCCTGACCGCCCTGTTCGGCAGCAACGCCCTGCTTTCGATCGTGACGCTGCCCTTCAGCCTGGCCGCGGGCAACGACCCCAACACGGGCCTGGCACTGATCCTGCTCACCAGCTTCTTCTGGTCGTTTGCCGTTGATGCCCATATCTGGCGCCATGCGCTGGATATCAGTTTCGCGGCTGCACTGGTCGTGACCATGATGCTTTTCGTGATTTCCCTGTTCGTCATCACCTCACTGACCGGCCCCCTATGAGAATTCACATCCTTGGTATCTGCGGCACTTTCATGGGCGGTCTTGCTGCCCTGGCACGGGAAGCCGGGCACGAGGTCACCGGGTCCGACGAGAACGTCTACCCGCCGATGAGCACCCAGCTCGAATCCATCGGCATCGAACTGACCGAGGGCTTCGCTGCCGATCACCTCGACCCACGGCCAGACCTGGTCATCATCGGCAATGCCCTGTCGCGCGGCAACCCGGCTGTCGAAGCCGTGCTCAACGAGCGTATTCCCTACATGTCGGGCCCTCGCTGGCTGGGCGAGAACTATCTGAAGGATCGCCGCGTGCTGGCCGTCGCCGGAACTCACGGCAAGACCTCGACCTCGAGCATGACCGCCTGGATTCTGGAGCAGGCCGGCCTCAACCCGGGCTTCCTGATCGGCGGCATCCCGACCAACTTCAACGTCTCGGCGCGCAGTGGATCGGAATGGTTCGTGGTCGAGGCCGACGAGTACGACACCGCCTTCTTCGACAAACGGGCGAAATTCGTCCACTACCGGCCCGATGTCGCCGTTCTCAACAATCTCGAGTTCGACCATGCCGACATCTATCCCGACATCAAGGCAATCCAGACCCAGTTCAATCATCTGATCCGCACCGTCCCGGGTAACGGCACCCTGGTCTGCAACGCCGACGATAATGAACTCAGGGAGGTGCTGGACCAGGGCTGCTGGAGCCGCCTGGCGCTGTTCAATCTGACCGACGGCAACGAGGCCGAATGGCAGGTCAAACTGCTGCAACCGAGCGGGCACGAACTCGAGTTCCTGCGGGACGGCAACAGCCTCGGCGTCCTCGAATGGCCATTGAGTGGACGCCACAATGCCATGAACGCCCTGGCCGCCATCACCGCAGCGGATGCCGCCGGCGTGGATCCTGAGCTGGCGATTCATGCTCTGGCCCGCTTCAGCGGTGTCAAACGGCGACTGGAGCGGATCGGCGAGATCGAGGACATCCAGATCTACGACGATTTCGCCCATCATCCCACCGCCATCCGTCTGACTCTGGAGGGCCTGCGAAGAAGCGTGGGCAACGCACGGATCCTGGTGGCCCTGGAGCCTGCCAGCAACACGATGCGCAGCAGCCACCACGTCGACACCCTGCCCAACGCTCTGATGGCCGCGGACCATGTCTGGCTCAGAACCTCGGACGCCATGGACTGGGATCCGCACGACCTGCTCGGAAAGCTTCAGGGCGATGGCAAGGCCAGGGGGCGGGTCGAGACCCTGGTCCGCGACCTGGTTGATGCCGTCCGGCCCGGAGACCATGTGGTATTCATGAGCAACAAGGGCTTCGGAAACGCCTCGCGCCGGTTCCTGGAGGCACTGCAGGGCAAGTATGGCAACACCGGTATCGTCGGGTGATTGACGCTACTGTGACCATCGATCCGTCACGCTTGGACCATGGCTGAATCCATCCCATTGTTCCCGCTGAACCTGGTGCTGTTTCCGGGTGCGCGACTTTCGCTGCGAATCTTCGAGTCGCGCTACATCGACATGGTGCGCGACTGCATGCGCTCCGACAGCGGCTTCGGCGTGGTCTGGCGCCTCGACGGCGACCAGGAGTCGGCCGGCGGTCACGCCCGGGTCGGCACGGAAGCCCGCGTCATCGACTTCTCAACCCTCAAGGACGGATTGTTGGGCATCGAGTGCCGCGGAACGCGTCGCTTTCTCGTCCGATCGACCCGTTGTCGCGATGACGGCCTGCTGATGGCTGAGGTCGACTGGGTGCATGACCAGCCGACCGGACCGATTGCCAGCCGACACGCCGCCCTGCAGACGTTGATGCGCGAGATCCTCGCCCACAAGGGCCTGGCCGGTCAGGTCGAAGCCGATACCGAAGATGCGGCCTCACTCGGATTCGGTCTGGCCAGCGTGCTGCCGATCGACCACCCCAGAGCCCAGAGCCTGCTGGAATCGACCGAGCCCGAGCAGCGCCTGGATGCCCTGATGGGAATGATCGAGGAGATGAGCGAGGCCGATACGACCGGAGCCTCCTGACCGCAACCTGTCAATCCTGGCCATCCCACCATGGGGTAGCACGGGGATCATCGGACGCGCGCGTCAACTTCCTGTCCGCCCCGTTCAACGCGTATCATTTATTCCATACCCGACAGATGGAACGAGAACACCATGGCAGCATCACTCCGAGGCAGAACCCTGTTCATCACCGGCGCTTCCCGAGGTATCGGCAAGGCGATCGCGCTGCGCGCTGCACGAGACGGGGCCAAGGTCGTCATCGCGGCCAAGACCGATCGCAAGCACCCGAAGCTGCCGGGAACGATCCACAGTGCGGCCGAGGAGGTCGAGAACGCCGGTGGACAGGCCTTGCCGATCAAGCTCGATATTCGCGACGAAACCGCCGTGGCCGCGGCAATGGAAAAGGCAGCCGAGCATTTCGGCGGGATCGACATCCTGATCAACAATGCTTCAGCGATCTATCTGGCCGGTACCGCAGAGGTGCCGATGAAACGCTTCGATCTGATGTTTGGCGTCAACGTGCGCGGGACCTTCGTCTGTTCACAGGCTGCCCTGCCCTATCTCAAGAAGGCCGAAAACCCCCACATCCTGAATCTGTCGCCGCCCCTCAATATGGACCCGAAGTGGTTCGGACCGCATGTGGCCTACACCATGGCGAAGTACGGGATGAGTCAGTGCGTGCTGGGCATGGCCGAGGAGTTCAAGGACATTCCCATCGCCGTCAACGCCCTGTGGCCGAGGACGGTGATCGCGACGGCAGCCCTGGCCATGCTGGGTGACACGATCAAACCCCATCACTGCCGCAAGCCGGACATCATGGCCGATGCGGCAAACTGGATCCTGTCGCAACCGGCAGCCGAGCTGACCGGCAACTTCTTCATCGATGACGAGGTTCTGAAACGGGCGGGCGTGACCAACCTGGACCAATACGCCGTTCAGCCCGGTGCCGCGCTCCT
>Ga0102934_1001018_pt1 | contig 19406 bp, 10 predicted proteins | sample SalPonR2_A_D1_MG_FD_78175 | JGI IMG/M metagenome (GOLD analysis project Ga0102934, IMG submission 78175) | Salt pond soil microbial communities from South San Francisco under conditions of wetland restoration - Salt Pond MetaG R2_A_D1_MG | ecosystem: Environmental > Aquatic > Marine > Intertidal... | reverse complement strand
GCCGGTCTGAAGCACGTATCTTTCTTGTAAGTTCCAGGCCTGTTGTATCGGGAAGTTTAATATCCATTAGTATGAGGTTAATTTCCGGATTGTTCAGAAAGGCTTCATATCCTTCTTCGCCTGTTTTACAAACAAGGACTTCAAATCCACCGGGTTCCAGCATCTCTTTCATGTATTCAAGGCTTGTAGGATCATCCTCTATGATTAATATTGTTCTGCCTTCACCGAAAGGCTGATCCTGTAATTCCTTCGTGCTCTCCTTATTTACTGTCTTTCGTCGGGTTTTATAAGGAAGGGTGAAATAGAAAACCGAACCCTCTCCTTCTTTGGATTCCACCCCCATTTGTCCGCCCATCAATTCTACCAGGTTTCTGGAAATTGTCAGTCCCAATCCTGTACCTTCATGACTTCTGCTTGTCGTAGCTTCTGACTGCCTGAACCGCTCAAAAATATATTCTTGCTCTTTTCTTGTGATACCTATTCCCGTATCTTTAACATAGAACAGCAACTGACCTTCAGAGTTAAATTCATATCCAAATTCTATGCTCCCCTCATAGGTAAATTTAAGGGCGTTGTTTAACAAATTATCCATGATTTGTCTGAAACGGCTGGGATCAGAGTATATAAAGCTTTTATCATCTTCAAGAGATTGATTTAATTTTAGTTGTATTTGACTTTTTCCTTTGATATTGAACTGATTTTTGTAAACCCTGTAAAGTTCTTTCATCACATCATTCAGACAAAAATCCTGATAATCCAGGGTTAACTGATTGGCTTCGATTTTTGATACATCAACAATGTCATTGATAATATTTAATAAATGACTGGCTCTGGAGTGAATGATATCAAGAAATTTTCTCTGTTTGGCCTGTGAAAATTCTTTTTCTTGTAACATCTGCGAGAAACCCATGATGCCATTCATGGGCGTTCGTATTTCATGGCTCATGTTGGCAAGGAAGGCTGACTTCAGGCGATCGCTCTCTTCGGCTCTTTCTTTGGCTTCAAGGAGTTCTTCATTGGTTTGTCTTAATTCCTCATTTATGTTCTCGTATTCTTCGTTTTGTGCTTTAATTTCTTCGTTACGCTCCTGAAGCAATTTTTCCGCTTTTTTGCGGTCGGTGATGTCCTCATTTATGCCCACAAAGTTTGTTATAGCTCCTTCACTGTTTACAATGGTTGAGATAACTGCTTTTACCCAATAGAGTTCGCCGTTTTTCTTCTTATTCAGAAATTCGCCCTCCCAGTCGTTGCCCGAAAGGATGGTATCCCAAAGCTCCTTGTAAAATGCTGCTGACTGATGGCCCGATTTTAAAATACCGGGGTTTTTGCCCTTCACATCTTCAAAACTATAACCAGTTAATTCTGTGAAGAAGGGATTGACATATTCAATAGCACCTTCCCTGTTGGTTATCATTACCGATACCGAACTTTGTTCAACGGCCCTGGAGAGTTTATTGACCACTTCTTCTGTGCGCTGCCGGTCAATAAACATACTTAGTTCATGGGCTACCAATTCCATAATTTCAATACTCGTTTGATCGTAAGCATTGGGCTTATCGTAGTTTTGAACCACAACAGCCCCAAATATCTCCCCTTCTACTTTTAAAGGAACGCCGAGCCATGCTTCGGAAGTAGTTCCGATTAATTCAATGATACCTTCTTCACGCAAGTGTAATATTTCCTTCTTTTGCAGAAGCAAAGGCCGGTTTTGTTTTATCAAATAGCCTGTAAGTGAATTTTTGGCAGGCCACTCCGGAATATCATCCATTTCATCTTTATCAACCAATGAGCTGAGCATCCCGGTTTCTTCATTATAGCGTGCAATTACAAAGTTTCTTGCATCAATAATGCTGTTCAGTTCATTTTGAACGGAATCAAACAGCTCATTCAGATTTCTTGTAGTAATGGTTGCCCGGGCAATGTTGTATTGCAACTCTTTAATCATTTCGGCTCTTTTGCGGTCGGTGATGTCCAGCGCAGTGAATGTAACGCCTTTGAAATAATCATTTTTATCGATGGGTGTGGAAGCCAGCAGTACATTAATGATTGTTCCGTCTTTTTTTTGCCAAAGTGTTTCCACTTTGCCAGTTCCGGTTTTACGAATTTGCTCATACTTTTCTTTTCCGACAAATTCATATTCTTCCGGGGAGGGATATAGTATTTGAGCATTTTTTTCAATAAGTTCTTCCCTGGTATATCCTGTCATATCGCAAAGACGTGGATTCACTTCCTTAAGCACCCTGTTCACAACAACACCAATACCCGCAGGGGCCACACGATAGATGCTGCGCATTTTCTCTTCACTCTCCTGTAGTGCTTTTTCGGCCTTTTTGCGGTCGGTGATGTCCTGAAATGAACCCTGTACTTTAATAATTTTGCCGTTTTCATTTTTCTCCGCCCTGCCGTTCGTCCGCACCCAAAGGCGTTTCCCATTCGCAGTGATTATTTCCATTTCTTCATCATAAGGAACGCCCTTTTGGGCACAATCATTGAAAACCTGTTTAATCTTATCGTGCCACTCAGGGGCATAGAAATTGATGGCTTCCTCTACAGGAGGCGCATACCCGTGTTGCACTTCATGAATATCTGCAACAGCATCCGACCAGGTTGCGACGTTTTTCTCTAAATCAACGCTCCAGCCACCAAAGCGGGCCGTTTCACCAGCGATCTGAAGAAGGGCATAATTTGAGCGCAACACTTCCTCTGCTTGTTTGCGGTCGGTGATGTCACGCACCCATTCCATAAACATTTCAACATTATTATCTTTATCAAGAATAGGAATAACACGGATATCAAACCATTTTCCGTCTGGCAGGCAGGTTTCTTCATGCAAGGGTTTCCGGATTTCCAAAACAGATTTTGCAAGACAGTCAGGACAAATATCATCAAAGTCCCGGTAAGTCTTATAGCATTTCGTATTTAATATCCGTCTGCTTTTCGGAACCGCAGCAAAACCTTTCCAGTTACTGTAAAGAATATCCATTTCGGTATTTTGAATCGATATCATATCAGGAACAACGCCGAGCATTTTTTGGAATCTCGCTTCACTCTCGCGCAGCGCTTCTTCAACCTCCTTACGCTCAGTAATGTTTCGTGTATTGAATAAGATCTGTTCCGGATTCCCTTTTTCATCCCTTAATATGCTTCCAATAGTTTCAAACCATAAATAGGTTCCGTCAAAGCATTTATTCCGGTATTCAACCATTCGGTCTTTACCGGTTTTCAAAAAATGAGCAAATTCTTCATTAACATAAGCAGCATCATCAGGATGCACAAAATCCAACACATTTTTTCCAATCAAATAATCGGTACCATACCCAAGTATTTCGTGTGATTTCCCGACTAAAGTAAAGTTGCCTTCCAAATCGGCTAATGCAATCAAATCGAAACTACTTTCAAAAACCCTTTGTAAAAGGTCTTTTCTTTCTTTTAATGCCTTTTCTGCATTTCTCTCTTCTGTTTTATCCTGCAAAACAGCCACGGCATACTTTACTTTACCCTTTTCATCTTTTATGGGAAACAGGGACTCGTGAAAAATCCTTTTTTCTTCCTTTGTATTCCATTTATTTTCTTTGGCTCCCAAATCATATTCAAACTCATGTTCATAAGTCTCTCCCCTGTAAACTTTCTCATACTTTTTATTTGCTCCCATTGCCTCAGAATAAGCATCAGTCAGAACATTGAACTGATCAATACCCTCTTCCATGTTGGGCAGACCAAGCAATTGTTTTTGGGCCGGATTCATCTCATAGGAATATCCCTCCCTGTCAAAAACCTGAATACCAAGGGGAAGGTTTTCCACAATCTTTTGATGCAGGAACCCGGACTGTTTTAACTGTTCGTTTTCTTTTTCCAGCGCTTTGATTCTCTTTTTTAATTGGGAAGGTTTGTCTGATTCCATAAAGCCTGAATTTATAGGTGATTATATTCGGGTCAGAAATAAAGCCGATTATATTTTATATACTCTAAAGGATATTTTAAAGTTACGAAAAATTATCTTTCAACACCTTATTTTAATAGACGAATTATTAGTTATTTCAGTGGATACAATCAGCCATTATATCCATTTTGAATTGTTCTGATAGAAGCTAATATTCCGGCTGTATGATTAATCTAAAAAGACTGATTAATAAAACATAACAATGGGCGGAAGCATTACAGCAAAGACAAACTTTCGTTGGAATAAATTACTTGTAAAGCCTTCAGGGATAAATACAGGGCTTTTACTCCTATTTCCTGTTTTACAAATTTTTTGTAACACCTTTTTAAATCCCTGTTAATTAGTGGTCATATAATGATTTTGGGTGTCCTAAAATCAGTAATCTTATAGTTATCAATAATTTATTTCTTTTTGCAATAAGAAAGCAAAAATTTAATGGGTTTTGTTTCATTAGAATAAAGTTTGATAATTAGTTTGACATTCAAAGACTTATATTTACTAAAGTCCATGTTTTTTTGTTTCCTCTACCATGTAAACCTCATGCTATAGTCATTGCCTTTTGTCTCCAGGATGCAGATGAGGGTTTCATTAGTATCTAAAAATTCTCAGTAAGTTGGTATTAAATGATACTTTTTTATTGTTTGTTGTTCCAATAATACAGAAAACAGATTAAAAGCAACAATAACAAGCTTTAGCCTTCATTTTTTCCTTGATGAAAAAACGAAGCAAAAAAATCAAGACCAAATTAAGCTACCCTCCCGCTCGTATTAATTGCTTTAAAATCTAAGAAACTTGGACAAGCCTTTTCTTGATTTTAATAGCAATTAATACTCCTATCCCCCCTAACCCGCGAATTTGGTCGGGCCTGCGCTCTTTTGGGTCAACGGGAAATTTTTTAATAATATAGGATGAATTCTTCAATAAATGAAGCTTTCCTGTTTCCAATATTTACGACAAAATATATTAGGCGGCTAGCCTATAAAGCTGGATATGAGCAACTATCTGTTGCGAAATCAGTGCGAATGCCCAGCAAAATAGTGCGGGGTGTCCCAATGCGGAAAAAAGACGACAAATATTCGTTGGAATAAATTACTTGTAAAGCCTTCAGGGATAAATACAGGGCTTTTACTCCTATTTCAAGAATAAATTTTTCATCAACTAAGAAATCGCCCTTTGAAGGCAAAAAGGCTTGATGATGTGGCAGGAGCTGTGAAATAAAAATGACTTATATGAAAAGTAAAATTCATAATATTAACTATCAGATATAGCCATTGTTTACCTGGTAAAAATGGAAATTTCTACTCTTCTGTTTCAATATTAATCTCCCCAAGTCCACCGGTCAAGTCAATATACAAGGTATGTTCCGTTTTCCCGTATAAATCATTAGTATATGTTCTTCGGCGTTTTGAAAAACCTGGTGCATCAACTTCGCCCAAAAGACCCTGAATATCAAGCTTTACTCCTATATCATCCGGAAGTTTTATTGTAATTTCCCCGAGGGCTCCTGTTATTGAGGCATCTAAATCATTGTTCCGGGTGCCCGATAAATCAACTGTTGCCTCTCCCACTGCTGCATCAATCTCCAGATCCTCAACCGAGGTATTCCTTAAATTAATGTTAGCTTCTCCGGCAGCCATTTCATATTCAAATTTCTTGATTTTGCATCCTTCAAGGTTTATTTTACTTTTTCCTGCGCCCATTTCTATTTCCAGGTTATGCACAACTCTCTCAGGAAGTGAAACAGCCCACACGTTTTCATCTGAGTCATCATATTCATCCCAATCGCCTTTTCTGTCAGCGCTTATTTCAAGATAACCTTTCTCTTCATCTTTTCTGAATGAAATTTCGGGTTTCCATCGCTCTTCATTATACTGAAAAATGCCTTTTACTTCATTTCGGGAGGTTGTAGTTACGACAATTCCACCTACCGGAAATTCTATTTCGGTTTCCAGTTCTTTTATGTTTTCCAACGAAATGGTCTTCCTTAACTCCTTTAATTCCTGGTCTGAATTCTGACCAAAACTTATAAGATTAAAAGTCAATAAAAAAAATGTTAAACAAAAAATGGCTTTATTTTTCATAATCGTCGAATTAAAAATTAGTATATATTATAAGACAGACAGCAATAAATGAAAGTAACAACTATCCTGCCGTATATTATAAACAACTGAATCACTGTAAATTCCCGACAAAAACACAGCCTAAAAACGTCCGAAATCGTTCATTATCTGTTCATTATCGCACAGCAACTTATTATAAAATATGTCTCTTAATTTATGACTGAAAAAAATTATCTATTCTTTTTGACAGAGCCTTTCAGGGAGTATTTTTTCACAACTCATCCTTTGCAGCCCTTATTTTTTCCATTTTTGCAAACCTGTCGAATGAAAAAGCCGATTCATATTCTTCCAGGTATTGATATATGCTTAAAACTTTTTCATACATACTTTTGGCCTCTTCCTTATTATTTTGTTGAGCCATTCCCTCTGCAACTTCAGTCAGAAGTTCTGCCAGTTTTTCATAATTCTCCGGAAAAATCTTTTCCTTCTTTTCCAGGTGCGTCATCAAATGATCAGTTTGTAATTCATTTAGTTCTTTAAGTCCCATATTCATTTGATTCTTCAACTCCTGATCTGTCATTTCAATTCCTTCATGCACTTTACCCTTATTTTTAAAGCCTGTCATTTTAGAAAGAGCTTCTGCTAATACTCGTCCTGCCTCTTCTATCTGGCGCATCAAATAATCTTTTTGTTCCATCTCAATACTTTTTTCATTCAATTAAAAACAAAGGTAAAAAAACTATTTTGCTTTTTTTTTGTTTATCTTGATAAAGAAATAATTAAAACAAAATGACAAGATTATGAAAAGTAAAAGCATTTTATTAACAGTATTATTTTCTGCCATTCTTTTTATGTCGCAGAGTAACCGTTCTTATGCCCATTGTGAAATTCCATGTGGAATTTATGGAGATTCTCTCAGAATAGATTTAATGGAAGAACATATCAGAACCATAGAAAAATCGATGAATAAAATTATTGAACTTTCCGGTGAAGGTGATAAAAACTACAATCAACTGGTTAGATGGATTGTAAACAAAGAAGAACATGCAAAAAAACTGCAGGACATTGTAAGTCAATATTTTTTACATCAAAGAATTAAGCCTGCAGATCCTGAAAATGAAGAAGCTTATAAAAAATATGTGAAACATCTGACTCTTTTACATAAACTTCAGATTTATGCCATGAAAGCAAAACAGACAACAGACCTAAAATACATTAAAAAACTACGGTCTACCCTTAAGAGTTTTGAAGAAGCTTATTTTCACTCACACCCACACTAAAAGAGAATCAATCTAAACCTGATCAAGCTTCAATTATCGGTGGTACATCATTGGCTCATACAATGCCAGTGATGTACTTTTTATACTGATAACTAAGCAATTGAATAAAAAAATAAGACCTGTTTTTCCTTGACAAATTGACCAATAATGGTTAAATTTATAATCAAATAATTAATTATAAAAAAGGAGGTATTATGCCAAACAGCGTGTATAAAATCATTGAACTGGTAGGAACCAGTCCTGAATCCTGGGAGAAAGCAGCCGAAAATGCAGTAAAAAAAGCTTCTGAAAGTTTGCATGATCTGCGTATTGCAGAAGTTTCCCAAATGGATATGCAAATGAAAGAAGGAAAGATTGAGGCATATCGGGCCAGGGTAAAAGTTTCTTTCAAATATGAAGGACATCATTAAACCCCTTTTTTCACTAGTTGTTTATAACTAATGATTTAGCCGAAATTATAAAAATCTTTAACGGCACATTGAATCCTGTCAATGTGCCTTTTTTATCCCTGTATTTCAACATTAGACAGTCCTAGTTGCCGAACATAGCTGACAGCTTCGTTATATTCTTTCCGGTATATTCTCCTGGAAAGTTTTGGATATTTTTCTGCCTTATAAGAAGGTGTATATTGCGACATAAGGTTAATATAAGTATCCAATGACAAATTTTCAGCAATCCACTTTAATACTTCTTTGGTACTGCTTACATCATTGGGAAGAACAAGATGCCTTATCATCAGTCCTTTGTACATTTTACCATCATCAGCAGTTAGTGCAACACTCACTTGTCTGTTCATTTCCAATAGGGCTGATTTTGCCATTTCGGGGTAATTTTTCGCGCCATTTGAATATTTTTCAGCCATAGCGCTATCGAAGTACTTAAAATCAGGAAGATATATATCCACCACTCCATCCAGCAACCGTAGGGTTTCTGTCTTTTCGTATCCGCTGGTATTATAAACAAGTGGCAACTTCAAACCTTTTCCTGCTGCAATATCCAGGGCCTTAACAATATGAGGTAGATAATGAGTGGGAGTAACCACATTAATATTTTCGCATCCGATTTCCTGCAGTCTAAGCATCATGGCAGCGAGTTCTTCAACAGACCGCTTTTGGCCATGGCCTAATATGGAGATATCATAGTTTATGCAATATACACAGCGAAGGCTGCAATTGCTGAAAAAGATTGTACCGGAACCACCTTTGCCAACCAGTGGAGGTTCCTCTCCAAAATGTGGATGAAAAGAGGCTATCTTCAGTTGAGAGGAGGCACCACAATCACCTTTTTTTCCATCGGTTCTTCTGGTTTCGCATTCCCGCGGACAAAGGTCACAAATTTTCATCTTTTGCCAGAGAATATCACCTCTTCTTTTCAGTTCCCCTTTTTTATGTAATTTAACATATCCCGGTTCATAAAATGAATCAGGTTTTTGGGGTGAATTGTTTTTTGCACTCATCATACTCCTGAAAGTTTTTTCTGTTGTTTTGTTATCACTAAAAGCAAAAGAAAACCAAAAAGAAACCGGAATGAAAGATAAACATACTTTCGCAAGGTTTTTTAGGAAATTTCTTCTATTTCTCTTTTTTCCATCTGTTTGCAACCGGAGCATAAAAAAACTTTTCAATCTCTTTCCAAAAAATAAATTTCATACATATAAAACATGAATGCAAATCTGTAAATTGTTTTTAACCAAAAAAATTAATTCTGTTTTTTTAAGAACTTTATTTAAGTATCTTTCGTGCAATATTTTTATTATCTTACCCCAATAATCTTACGAAAAATAAAAATGAACCGATTATACCTGTTCATAATTTTAATATTTTCATCCCATTTAGTGAGAGGGCAAATTCCAGACACTTCATTTACTCCGGAAAGAGATGTACTGGGAATGAATCATATTATCCGGCACCAGGATACAACCGGAATGAAAGTTGTGTCTGCCAGTCGAACTATGAAAAATGTTGAAGACCTGCCAATTACCATTCAGGTAATTACTCATAAAGAAATTATTAAAAACCAGTACAAATCTCTGGGTGATGTTTTGCAAACCATGCCTGGAATGAGGGTTTCACAACCCGGATCGGGCGAGCTGGGTGAAATCTTCCAGGTAAGAGGATTGGTTGGCAATTCCTACACCAAAATATTGGTGAATGGGATTTCCATCAAGCCGTCAGTTGTGACAGGTATGCCAATAGGCAATCAGTTACCCATCCGGCAAGCTGAAAGAATTGAGGTTATCTATGGTCCGGCGGCAGCTGTATACGGCGCCGATGCAGCATCAGGAGTCATCAACATCATTACAAAAAAGGCAGACAAAGGTACCTTTGTAAGAGGAGACATAAACCTTGGGCAAAAACAATACAACTACATCAATTTCATGATTGGTGGTAAAGCAGGAAAAAATGAAAATATTCTTCAATACAGTTTTTATGGAAATAAGACAGAATTTCCCTCTATGAATATTGTTGGAGAATATGACAATGCCTATAATCCGCTGCAATATCTTCAACAGCAGGGAGAAACTTTCACCTTTAACGGAAATACATACGACCCACTGGAACTGAATGAAGAATTGTTAAAAGAAAACAACATCAACATACCCCAGTTTATCGATCAGCATTATCCTTTAAATTACGAAGGTGCTCTTACCAGGCCCAGCATCCAGGAAATTCCCTCTGCAAGCCATATGATTGGGCTAAACGTAGAATTCAGAGGATTTAAAATATCTTATCACAATATGTACCGGAGAGCCCATAGCTCAATTGGTAAATCAGCCTATCTATATAAATACAATAACCCTCAGAATTATTGGGGAGAAAACATAAACTGGGGAGTGCTCAGTTATGAAAAAGAATTATCCTCCAATATTTTTAGCGCCACTCACCTTTCAAACCTCAACTACAGGATGGATAACAACTCCAGCCTCGGGCTCACTTACATAGATCAGGACAGGACATACCGCTATGCTGCTTCGAACGATCTGTTATTGGAACAATTGTTTACCATAACTCCAAAAAAAGAAATGGAATTTGTAGTTGGAGGATCTTATAAATTTTCCGGGAATTTACCTACAACCAACTATTTATCTTCTCCTTTCAGGTCTGCCAGGTACAGTCCTTTTTCCACAAATTTACAGATAGAAGATTCAAGGTTTTCTGAATTAGTCGCAAATCCTGTAACAACACAAAACATCTCAGGATTTATGCAAGGATATTATATCAAAAACAAATACACCCTTATGGGCGGTTTCAGGTTTGATCATAATTCACTTTACGGGAATAGCATAAACCCAAGGTTAGCAGGCCTATACAAATTCAACTCAAAAACCTCTGCAAGCCTTTCAGCAGGAATGGCTTTCAAAGCACCTTCTTCCTCATTAACTTACCAATCCCTCTCCTACGAGGATCATATTTATGCGGACAGCATTCATTACCTGGCCATTCCAAATAAAAACCTGGTTCCTGAAAGATTCACTGCTCTTGAACTGGGAATTAAGAGAACTTTTTTCAATAAAGTACAGTTCAATGTCTCGTTTTACTTTAATCAGATCAAGAACTTAATTATTGATTCATACAGGCCACTAAATGAACTCAATCTGCCCAACGCTATGGGAGCAGATACTTCAAGGGTTCTTCAGAAAAAAAATTATTCCAATGCCATTTCAAGACTATATGGTTTAGAAGGCGTTCTTAAAATTAATAACCTGATTGAGTCGATTAACCTGGATATTGAAGGAAGTGTTACTTTTACCAAGAAAAGCGAATCACTGCCTGGCTTAAAGGAGATTGGCGAATTCGTGGAAAATTTCAGAATCATGCCAGATCATATTGGTCATTACAAAGTATCTCTTACACCATTAAAAAATACCAGAATTCATCTTGAGGGAGTATGGATGAGCAAATGGCTTAGAGTAATTATTCCGGTTGAAAAATTATACAAAGACCTGTTCAAAGATGTGGATGGCTTCTATAAAATGGATGCGATAGTCAATTACGATCTAAGCAGGAATCTAATGATATATTTAAATGTCAGGAATGTTTTTGATGAAAAATATGGAGGTTTAAACACTTCGGGATTAAAGGATAACCTGCCGTTTAATCCTCAGTTAAGAAGAAACATAAGAATCGGGCTTACATACAATCTGAACTGACAAAATGAAACACAGCTTAAAATACATTATCATTCTTTTTACTCTTCTATTGTTTACCGGAGAAATTAGTGGACAAGACCTTTCTATTGATACGCTTAAGAATGATTCGCTAAAAGCCCTGGAATATTATCAGAAAGCAAAAACTGAAAAAAATAACAAGAATTATGACAAAGCCGTATTTCTGGCAGAGAAGTCATTAAAAATAGCGGTTAATAAAAATTTTGATGAGATTGAAGCGCAAAATTTTATTTTACTTGCAAAAATTAATAGTACACAAGGAGATCTACAGAATACAATCCGCTATTATATAAAAGCCGCAAATATTTATGAACAATCAGAGAAGAAGGAAAAATTAACAGACCTCTACAAAAAAACAGGAGACAATTATTATATAATCAAAGGTTACGAAAAAGCAGGTGAATATTATCAACAAGCGCTCAATCTTTCCAAAGATTCAGGTAAAAGATACAGGGCAGGCATCCTGGAAGATTTGGGCTACACTCATTTTAAAACAGGAGACTATAATGAATCGTTAAACTATCTTCTGCAACTGACTGATGTTACAGAATCAAAAACAGATCTTGTAAGGGCATACTATAACATTGCAGAAGTATATGAAAAACAGGGGAAATATGATAAAACTTACGAGTACAATAAAAAAATATATAAAATATATGCCAAAGCCAATGATTCAATAAGTATGTCGATTGTTCAAAACAACATGGGCTACAACCAGGTGCTTCTCAAAAATTATAACAAGGCTATTGATCATTTCAGCGAATCGCTTGAGATACTCAGGAAAACTGGTACAGATAAAAAAGCACAGGCCAATCACTTAACAAACATTGGGATATGCTACCAAAACCTTCAGAACTACGATCATGCCATAAACTATTTACGGAAGGCATTAAAATTAATTAAAACAACAGATAACTATTCTGAAAAGGCACGTATAGAAAATATTCTGGCACTGATTTACAAATCCAAAGAGGATCTTTACAATGCAGTTTCATTCAGCAGGGAATCTGTCCATTCGGCAGAGCAAGGAGATAACAAACAAATTTTACAGGTTTGCTACAAAACTTATTCTGAACTACTCAAAGAAGGGAATGATTATATCAAGGCATTGGAATACTATGAGAAGCATCTTCAACTAAAAGATTCGTTAAGACTGGAAAAAAGGCTGGCAGAACAGCGACTGGCCAGGAAAAGGTATGACCTTGAAAAGTCGGAAAAGCAGCTCCAGCTCTCCATTGCCGATGAAGAAATGAAAGACTTGATTGTGAAAAAGCTCAGACTTGAAGCAGAGAAAAGAGAACAGAAAATAGAATTGCTGAAACGCGATAAAGAACTACAACAGTCAGAAAAAGAAAGAATTATGCAGTCGATGGCGCTGACCAAAGAAAGACACGAGGCCCAACTCAGAAAAAAAGAAATAGCGGCACTTGAAAAAGAGAAAGAACTGGAAGAAGCCCGAAGAAAAGAAAAAGAACAAGAAGTTGCATTACTGGAATCGGAAAAGGAAAAACAACAGCTAAAAATTGAGAAACAAAATGAAGCCCGCAAAAGAACCCGGTGGGTACTAATTCTCCTCAGTGTGATTGTTATCCTGATTTTTATTGGTTTTCTTACTGTAAGAAAGAAAAACTCTGTACTGGCCAGGCAAAAAAATGAGATTGAGGAGAAGAATGAGGACCTGGAGCAAAAAAACGAAGAAATAACTACTCAGAAAGAACTTATTGAAGAGAAAAACGAATCAATCACAGCAAGCATCCATTATGCAAAGAAAATTCAGTCTGCAGTGCTTCCACCAGAAAACTTTATACAATCCTTTTTCCCGAAGAGTTTTGTCTATTTCAGACCCAGAGACATAGTTAGTGGAGATTTCTACTGGATACAGGAAAGAGATGGACACGTCTACATTATTGCAGCTGATTGTACAGGACATGGAGTGCCTGGTGCTTTTATGAGTATGCTGGGCACTGAGTTTCTCGACAAGGCCATCAGTTCATACCAGGAAGCAGATGCCGGAAAGATCCTGGACGAACTCCGAAAAGATGTTATCCACGCCCTTAAACAAAAAGGAAAATCGGACGAAGCAAAAGATGGAATGGACATGGCCATGTGTATTGTCTCTCCGGATAAAAAAAGTATGCAATTTGCAGGTGCAAATAACCCGCTATATTATATTGAAAACGGAACACTCTCGGTTATAAAAGGTGACCGCATGCCAATCGGTATTCACATGAGAGCCGATCAGCCGTTTACAAATCATCATCTACAAATCCAAAATGGTACAACTTTTTACATTTTCTCTGATGGATTTGCCGATCAATTCGGTGGTCCAAAAAAGAAAAAATACAAGTACAAACCTTTTAAAGAATTCCTTACAAGAATTCATGACAAACCATTTGATGAACAAAAGAAACTGCTGGACAAAGAGTTTATTGAATGGAAAGGCAACATCAACCAGGTGGATGATGTACTGGTGATTGGGTTTAAGGTTAAGTAAAATGTACTTATTGATTCACTTTCATCATCTTTTCTTTCATTTCTTCTGTTTCACACTCTTTAAAATTTAAATTTACTGTATTGTTACTTCCTGTCTGAAACTTTTCTATTGCGAGTTCAGACTTGGAACCGGGGTGTGCTCTAATCCCCACTACTTTTATAATTTCTCCTTTGGGTACTCCTTTTACCCGGTAATAATCTTTTCCGGCCAGAGGTGAAACAACGGACTGTCTCTCCTCAAAAACGATATGCATATCAGTGGCAATATCGGGTTTGACATTAATTTTAAAGCGTGCAAGCTTCTCCTCAGGTAGTTTTGCGAATTTATCAATATTTATCCAACCCAATTGATTGGTTTCAAACATATAGCTTCTCATATTGCGCTTTTTAGACTTGATTTTTGTAAGTTTGGCCGCATCTAAAGGTCCATAACGTTTTTCATATCTTTCTTTAAAGTCCTTCTTTAACTGACATTGTTGTTCCAGTTGCTCTGCCTTTTCATTTAATTCTTCTTTGCGCTCACGAAGGGCTTCTTTTCGTTTTTTTGACCAAAACATGCGCTTAATTCCACAAAAGAAAAAAGGACATTCTTTCAGGATAAATGTATAATTCACACATTCACTGAAAAGCGCATTTTCAAAATTATCAAGGCCGTCATCCGAAACTTTCCAGTTCATATGATTCAGACTGTCCTGATCTCCTGCAAACAGTTTCATTTGATCATCAAAAGGTTTTGCAGGCATAATCACCTCAATAGATTTATCAGGCTGAAGTTCAAGAGAAACGCCTTCTATTTCTGCTCTTATATCAATCATACCGGCAGATTCTAATAACTGTCCGTCGGATAAGGTCTGCAGATTATGAATAATCATTTGCGATTTGGAATATGCTTCCTTAACGAAAACCGATATTTTTTTACCCCTGAGCGAATCAGGAATATCGAAACTGTTGCCCTGGATTCCAAGAATGGTCTCTCTATCTGCAAACAAGAGGGTATCACTTTCAGGATAAATCTGAAAGACCTGGTCTTCTCCCTGAAGATAATTGTAAAAAGATTCCATCGAATAGGGTGGTTTATCATTTTTTTCATTTTTACTCTGACCAATCTTCACCTCTACCCTTCTGTTTTTCTTTCTACCATGAGTAGTTTGGTTGGATGCCAATGGTTGACTTTCACCAAAGTACTGACATTCAATCCTTGATTCCCGGATATTCAAATTCAGTAGTTTATTTCTAACAGTCTCTGCACGCTTTTTTGACAAATTCATATTATAATTTGAGTCACCTGTTGCATCGGTATGGCCACTTATAAAAACACTCAAATTTTTCCTCTTTTTAGCAGAGTCAATAAAGAATCTGAGGGTTCTTTCATGTGTTTCTGTTAACCTGAATTGGTCAAAGCGATAATGCAAACACAAAGAGTCTTTCTCCTGGGAATAAACAGTAAAACTTAACAACAGTGTAGTTAACAGGAAAATAAACTTTTTCATAGCTTAATTTTTCCTGTTTATAACTGAAATTGTTAAAAGGTAATCACATTTTGTAATTTTTTCAGGAAATTAATCTCTTCTTACGCATCTGACAGATTTATAATAGTATTTTCTTGTGGTATCCTGGGCCCCATCGTAAAAATCCTGTCCCCAGGACCAGTATTCATTTGCCTCAGTGCTGCTCCAGTAAAAGTAGGGTTCCAAAGTACCTATTTTATCCTTATGCTGAAACAAAACATTCAATTCCGCTTTTGAGGGCAGATACCAATCATCATATCCGTATGCAGACAAGGTATCACAAAGATAGGCAGCATAATTTCCTTCTCCCAGGCTATCGACAATTCTTTGAGTATTTAAGGCCCCGTCTGTCAATGAACTTGCATCAGCCATAGAAGGAGAACTACCCCATGGACTACTTTCAGCCTGGTCGACAGGCATCACATATAAGCTGGATCCGTTATACTCAATAACAATCGGTTTATCAGCCACATATGACTCTGATGGATCCACTTTTTCCTTAAAGCCTTCACAACTGGTAACAATCAGAATTAAGAGTAAAAATTTATATAGGTATTGCTTCATCACTCATTTATATTATCGGATTTCGCGCATCATGTATCCAACTGAAAAATTGAATGCTGGTCCTACTTCCGTGTTAAACCAATAGTCAGCGCCTATTACCATCTTTTCAAAAAGAGGAATGGATACTCCAACAATCAAGCTATTATAAGCGTCCACATAATAAACCGGTGTGGTAAAATAGTCTCCTTTCCTTATTATTTCAGAGAAAGAATTCTTCGTTGGATAATAATCATGCTTTGCCTGGTAAACCTTTTTATAATACTGGGTAGCTCTTCCTCCGAAACCAGCATGAACAAAGAACGGGAAAGGCCATGAAAGCTGCAATCCCAGCTTGGCAGTAAAATAATAATCGCTCTCAGTTTCATCATCCAGATCGGATCTATCCGGGAATGCCTTTTTTCCTGCAATTTCATAATTTTCAATATCATTCACTTCCACATCCTGAAATGCAATCGTTTCACTAAATTTAAAATTTCGTGTAGTTCCCATGGATCCGGATACAAAAATTCTGTTTGAAAACAGACCGAATTCAACGCCCAGGTCCGGCCCATATTCGAGTTCCATGTTGAAACCTGAATACACTTTCACCTGTCGTAGTCCGAAGAAAAGTTTGGTATTTCCTCCTGAGGCTTTTACGGTTTCACCTTTCTCTCGATATCCGTCTTTTCTCACGGTAATTCTTACCCTCTCTTTAGGCAGTCCAAGGGTAAGTGGAGTTCTTCCCTTATATTCATCATTCACATACACCAGTGCTCTTTTGGGCACAGAATTAACCTTAACTTCCGTTTTATCTGCAAGTTTAATATCCGCCCTGGTTGTTTTTCCCTCCTCAATAACAATTGAATCTTTTGTAAGAAAGAAACCTTCTTTTTTAAGTTTTACCTGGTATTTCCCGACCAACAATTCATGGATCATCCGGGGTGTTTTTCCGTAATCTTTTCCATTCATGATTATTTCTGCACCAGAAGGCTCAGAAGTAATATCGAGCTGGCCAAGTTTTGGTTTTAAATTCAAGTCAACTGTGTAGTGTTGCCCTGTCAGTATCTTTCTTTCGGTAATGAAGGCCTGGTATTTTTTCTTTGCTGCTTTGAATGAATGAATCCCTTCCTTAAGCCTGCCCTGGTAGCTTTCAAAACCAACCTTTTCCCCATCAATGAATATATTTGCCGGAGGACTGGTTTTCAAAGTTACTTTGCCATAAAGTGGTTCCAGGCTAAATTTCACATCAGTCATCTGGTTGTCTTCTACGGTCACATATTTACTCCTGGGCTGGAACCACTTATTTTTCAGTGTAATTTGATGCTCCCCGCTAGCCACTTTTTTGAGGGTTGCCGGTGTTTTTTTTCCTGTATAATGTCCATCCTGCCAAATCTTCATTCCTGCTTCAGGCTTACTTGTAATTCTGATGCTCCCAAAATTCGAATCCAGGTTTATTTGCATCTCCTTTCGTCCTTCATCAGCTTTAATTTCCAACTTCCCGGCTTTGGGGTAATACAAGTTCTTTTCCAGACGATAGGTGTGTTCTCCACTTTCCACTTTCCTGCTGAAAGGAGTTTGGCCCTGGTATTTTTCATCAATGTAAACATCTGCACTGTCGGGTTTGGAAGTAATAACCAAATAGGCAGAGCGGATCTTTTTAGGTTTCACCACAGTTTCCACATCCGCAGTGGTGAGTTTCATTTCATAAACTGTGGCTTTTTTAATAGCCACAGGAAACTGGTAATTACGCAAAACTCCTAACTGATCGTGTTTGATGGAAATTTTTTTAGATCCTCTTGGCAGGTAAACCCAATACTCTCCTGTTTTCTTCTCAATATTTGTAATTCCAAGCATTCCCCCTTCCCAGGCAAAGCCATCCAGTTTGGTTACCACTTTAATGAGGGCACACTTTTCACCGTTCTGGTCCGTCACAGGCTGATTAATCCTGGCATCCATATCGTTGGGTAACTCACGAAAAGATTTAACTGAAATATTTTGTGAATGAACCTGAAAAACAGTCGATAACAAAAAAAGTACAAAAATAAAACTCTTTACCTGGTATTGTTTTAGGTCCATATAATTAATATTTCTCTTTTATCGAAAATATAAAAATTTTGGAAGTTATTTTCCTAAAAAGGAATAATTTTCCATAACCTGTTAAGTAAAAAAAACAAACTCAATGCCAGAATCCATGAAATCAACAATTATGATTAAACATTAACAAACTTATTGATTTCAGAAATAATATCATGTATTAAGCAGAGGGCCAAAAAAAAAATAAAAAATTCTATTGAGAAAACCAAAAATAAGATTAAAAGGTCTTTTTTATTTGCTTTAAAATTAATAAATTGAACAATCAAATTTTAAAATAAAGAATATGGCAAAGAATCCTGTAAACAGAAGATTATTCCTCAAAACCTCTTTGTTGGGATCAGCCGGAGCTGTATTGGGCTCCCGAATTTTTGCATCTCCTGTCCCTCATCAAACTCTAAAGAAGAATGATGAACATCCAGTAATCACCCGAAGACTTGGAAATACAGATATCACTTTGCCTGTTGTCAGTTTCGGGGTGATGCGCGCTGACAACCCTAACCTGGCAAGAGCGGCTATGGATGCCGGAATCAAACATTTCGACACAGCCCATGTTTACCAGGGAGGCAACAACGAGAAAATGCTTGGCGAGGTGTTGAAAGACTACCCCAGGGATTCATTCACCATCGCCACCAAAGTTCCACCGGAAGAAAAAGACCGTGAAACAGGGCACTTTATGCCAGGCTCAACGAAAGAAGCCTTTCTGAAAAAACTGGATAAAAGCCTTGAGCGGTTAAAGATGGATTATGTAGACATTCTCTATGTGCATAGTGTATCCTCCCGCCAGGCTGCACTGTTTAAACCCATGCACGAGGCGGTTCTGGAAGCAAAGAAGCAGGGCAAAACAAGGTATGTGGGTATATCTACCCATAAAAGAGAACCTGAAGTGATAGAAGCTGCTATCGAAAGTGGTGTTTATGAAGTCATTCTCACATCCTATAATTTTCTGCAGGACCATAAAGACAAGATGACCAAAGTAATAAAAAAAGCAGCAGACAAAGGAATTGGCATTGTAGCAATGAAAACAATGGCAGGTGGAAGAATGGAGAAAAAAACCGATAAAAAAGTAAACTACAAAGCAGCCTTAAAATGGGCTTTACTCAATGAAAACGTGCATACAAGCATCCCGGGCATCATCAATTTTGAGCAACTGGAAGAAAACATGTCGGTAATGGAGGATCTGCGATTAACACCTGAAGAAGAACATTTCCTTTATGCTGCCAGGAATGAGGAAGGACTGTATTGCAACGGTTGTGAAACCTGTATAAGTACTTGCCGAAAAAACATACCTATCCCTGAAATGATGCGGGCTTATATGTATGC